>VOFH01000812.1_pt1 | contig 24001 bp, 41 predicted proteins | sample 5384091 | NCBI WGS metagenome assembly VOFH01 (sample SAMN12384727, study PRJNA508395) | human gut metagenome | isolation source: healthy gut G | host: Homo sapiens
TGTATGAGTTCTGCCAAAATCAGCAATGAACGTCACAGAGAACGTGTTGAAATGCGAAGAGAAGAGCGTGAGCAGCGGGAACAGCAGCGCAGAATGGACAGAAAGGTTGAGGGCGTTGCCATTGATACAAAGCTGATTCCGGATACACCGCAGAAACGTTCCCAGGATATCAGTGAGATTCTGCCGGAAGATATGATCGATTTGCCGGAGATCAAAGAGGAAAAACATGTCACACTGACGGCAAGGAAGTACGATATCAAATACAACACCATCTGCATTTTCAGATGAGGCATTAGATGCAATGGGACAGGCGCTGACAGCAAAAACAGAGTTGTTTGCGGCAGAGGAGGAGCAGGTATCGTTCCCAATCCAGATGGAAGAACCGAAAGCTTCACGGACAGTTGCAGAGGAAGCACCGTTTGTTATACCTGGACGCCCTGATCCGGCGATGGCATTTGGAATGGAGCAGGGGGCAGAGGAGATTCCATATGAGGAAGAAACGGATACTATATCGTTATTTGGGGCAGATTTAGAATCTGAGCCGTTGCCGGAAAAACTGCTGAAGATGTGCTGCCGGTGCAGCATGAAACAGTAGTACAGACGAAAGATATGGATAATATTCCGGAAGAGATGGATGTTGAAATCGTACCGCCGGAGAAAGAAATATGTCTTCCGCCGGTTACGCTGTTTATTATGAGTATTTTGTACCGGGCAGATCCGGAGGATGTAAAGCTCATCATGATCGACCCCAAGGTGGTTGAGTTAAGTGTATACAATGGAATCCCACATCTGTTTATTCCGGTTGTTACAGATCCGAAGAAGGCGGCAGGTGCATTGCACTGGGCGGTAGCTGAAATGACAGACCGTTATCAGAAATTTGCAGAATACGGTGTTCGTGATCTGAAGGGCTATAACCAGAAAATAGAAGGAATCAAAGATATTGATGACCCGGAAGCCAAAAGATGCCGCAGATTATCATTATTGTGGATGAGCTTGCCGATCTGATGATGGTTGCACCGGGGATGTGGAAGATGCTATCTGCCGGTTGGCGCAGCTTGCAAGAGCCGCAGGAATCCATCTTGTCATTGCAACACAGCGTCCTTCCGTAAATGTCATTACCGGACTGATTAAAGCAAATATGCCATCCCGAATCGCATTTTCTGTAACGTCCGGTGTGGATTCAAGAACCATTCTTGATATGAACGGTGCGGAAAAGCTTTTAGAAAAGGCGATATGCTTTATTATCCGCAGGGCTTACAGAAACCGCTTCGTGTACAGGGTGCGTTTGTATCCGATAAAGAGGTATCAGATGTGGTTGAATTCTTAAAGGAACACAATGAGGGGAAGGCTACAGTAGTGATATTGAAGAGCGGATGAACAATATTTCTGTATCCGCAAGCACTGGTGCTGATGCGGCATCTGGTGATGGAAATGACAGAGATGCTTATTTCTTGGATGCTGCAAAGCTTTTAATTGATAAAGATAAAGGTTCCATCGGCATGCTTCAGCGGTATTTTAAAATCGGTTTTAACCGGGCGGCAAGAATTATGGATCAGCTGGAAGAAGCTGGTGTAGTAGGACCGGATGAAGGAACCAAGCCGCGACAGGTGTTAATGTCTCCGGAACAGCTGGAAGCATTTGTTGAAGAGGGTAATTAAGAAAGATTTATAGAATACAATCCATGAGGAGGAAATGAAGATGAAGTCAGATATTGAAATTGCACAGGAAGCAGAACTGGTACATATTAAGGAAGTGGCTGAGAAGCTCGGAATAAACGAGGATGAGCTGGAATTTTACGGAAAATACAAAGCAAAATTTCCGATGAATTATGGGAGTCTGTAAAAGACAGGGAAGATGGCAAACTGGTTCTTGTAACAGCTATTAACCCGACACCTGCCGGCGAAGGAAAGACCACAACAAGTATCGGACTTGGTGAGGCGATTTGGACAGCTTGGGAAAAAAGCGGTACTTGCACTTTCGTGAGCCGTCTTTAGGACCGTGTTTTGGAATCAAAGGTGGAGCTGCAGGTGGTGGATATGCGCAGGTAGTTCCGATGGAAGATTTAAATCTGCATTTTACCGGAGATTTCCATGCAATTACATCCGCAAATAACCTGTTGGCAGCATTATTAGATAATCATATCCAGCAGGGCAACCAGCTTGGAATTGACCCACGTCAGGTAGTATGGAAACGTTGTATGGATATGAATGACCGTGCACTTAGAAATATTGTAATCGGTCTTGGAAGCAAGATGGATGGTATGGTACGTGAAGACCATTTCATCATTACAGTGGCATCTGAAATTATGGCTGTTTTATGTCTGGCGGACAATATGGAAGATTTGAAACGCCGTCTGGGCAGAATCATTGTTGCCTATTCCTTTGACGGAACTCCGATTACGGCAGATGATTTACATGCAACCGGTTCTATGGCAGCACTCTTAAAAGATGCCATCAAACCAAATCTGATTCAGACATTAGAGCACAATCCAGCCATCGTTCATGGTGGACCATTTGCAAATATTGCTCATGGATGCAACAGTGTCCGTGCTAAACCTTGAAAAGCATATTGAAAACTTCAGAAATATGGTGTTCCGGTTGTTGTAACATTAAATTCATTTGTAACCGATACCAAGGCAGAAAACCGATTATATCGAACAGTTCTGCCGTGAGAGAGACTGCGAATTTGCACTTGCGAAAGTGTGGGAAACGGTGGAAAAAGGTGGAGTGGAACTTGCCAAAAAAGTGCTTAAAGACTTTAGAAAAAAAGAGAGTCACTTTAAGCCATTATATGCAGATGATCTTTCACTGGAGGAAAAAATCGAGACGATTGCAAAAAAATTTATGGGGCTGACGGTGTGACATATGCATCTGCCGCAAAAAGGAATTAAAACGTATCGCAGACATGGGAATTCAGATTTCCCGGTATGTATGGCGAAAACACAGTATTCCCTGTCTGACGACCAGACAAAACTTGGCCGTCCAGTGGATTTACCATTAACGTAAGAGAAGTATATGTTTCAGCCGGAGCCGGATTTGTTGTTGCCATTACCGGTGCGATCATGACAATGCCGGGACTTCCGAAAAACCCTGCTGCATATGGAATTGATGTTGACGATAACGGTGTGATTACCGGATTATTCTAATAAGTCGAAAGCGAGGATATCCCATGAAATGTGCGAAGTGTGGGGCAGAGTTAAAAAAGGCTGCCTTTACTGTTCTGTCTGTGGCCACGAAGCACAGATAGTTTCGGATTACAACGTACTTGAGGATGATTATCTGCGTTCACTTCTAAAAGACGGAGAAGGTGAAAAAAATCCGCAGGAGAAGGAACCGGAGCCAAAAAAAAAAAAAAGAAGAAAAAAGTCATTTGGCACTTATTGTCTGCTGCTGTCTTATCATAACCGGTGCGGCTGTTGGCATTGCTGTAAAACTTTATATCGATAATAAGAATGCAAATTCCTATGATTATCAGATTGAAATGGCAGAAAAAGAGCTGGTGGATCGTAATTATGAAAATGCACTGCGATATTATAAGACGGCACTGGCATTGCAGCCGGATGATATCAAAGTTCGTGAGGCAATGGCAGAGATCTATACCAGTCAGAAAGAATATGATTCAGCACTCGTTTTATATATGGAAATCCTTCAACTTGACAAAACGAATAAAGAGGCTTATCAGCATCTGATCTCCATTTATGATGAAATGGGGATTATGACAGCATTCTTTCTTTAAAAGAAGATGTTACGGATGAGAATATACTTGCATTATTCGATGATTATGAGGTTGGTGAACCGATCATATCTCCGCTTAGTGGGCAATATGATGATTATATTACAGTCGTGATCTACTCAATTGCCGGAAATGACATTTATTATACGACGGATGGCACTGTTCCGGATAAAGAAAATGGGATTCCATATCCACAGGGAGGTATTCCGTTAAATCATACTGGAAATTTTGAAATCAATGCTGTATGTTGTAATGAAAAAGGCATCTACAGTGATATCGTAACAGAAGAATACCAGATTCAGTTTAAAAACCGGATCTGCCATCTGTCTCACCAGATGGAGGAGTTTTCTCTGAGGAGACCACTGTAACAATCACACAGCAGAAAGATTGCACGATTTATTATACATGGGATTCTACAGATCCAACAACAGAATCGGCTGTTTATACAGAACCGATTGTTGTTCCGGAAGGGATTATGTATTATCTGTCATGGCAGTAAATAACAAGACAGGTTTAGTCAGTGATATCTATCGTGTAAATTTGGGATATCATCCGTAAGGAAACAGCTAAGAAAACATTGCATGAAAAAAGTCAGCCACAAACATGTGACTGACTTTTTTCATGCTTTTAATGTACACCAAAGGCATATATTTATTCTTCTTCAGGAATAAATTCGATCAGATCTTTTCCAAGTTTACTGATGCGGGCGAGAGAGTATACATCAATGCCCTGTTCCATTAATTTTCCGCGTCCCGGCTGGAATGATTTTTCAATCAGGATACCGACTCCGGCGATCGTTGCATGTGCTTTGCGCAGCAAGCGGATTGCTCCTGTTGCAGCTTCGCCGTTTGCAAGAAAATCATCCACGATCAATACATGGTCATTTTCATTGATAAACTGCTGGGATAATGTCAGCTCATAGCTTGTCCCTTTGGTAAAAGAAGTGATTACTGTCTGGTACAGATTATCATTTAACACCTTTGAAGGCTGTTTCTTTAAAATGATCATTGGAACATTCAGCGCTAACGCTGTCATAAGAGCAGGAGCGATACCGGAACTCTCGATCGTTACGACCTTCGTTACTCCACAATCTTTATAGTGTGCGGCAAATGCTTCACCGATCTGATGCATTAAAACAGGATCAACCTGATGGTTTACAAAACTGTCTACCTTTAAAATATCTTCATTGACTGCAATTCCTTCCGAAAGAATCTTCTCTTCAAGTATTTTCACAATAGCCACCTCATAAATTCAAATATTTTACCTATTATATCACATATATCTGACAGAAAAAAAGTATTAAGCCAAAATATTTTATCATAAATCGTTTCGATAATGTGATCTAAGAGGGAGGCATCTGTCTTCGGATATTTTTTTCAAGGAGCAGACTGCGCATGACCTCATAGCGCAGAAAAATAATTCTGCTCGTCAGAATCGTCTGAAATGCCGGCATCAGCATTGATTGTTTCTGCTGTGTAGGTATCTAAAAACCAGTGGCAGATCTCTTCAAACTGCTTTTCTTCACGATCAGCTGCATTTGAAAGCGTTTTTAATTCCATAAAGGATTTTATGCCGACGAAAAGAAGATGGCAAACATAACTCCCATGACGATAAGAATCAGTGTTTTCGTGTATGAAGCACTGTGAAAAGGAAGCAGATCCAGTCCAAACAAGATCAGAAGAATAAAACCGGCAACGCTTACGATTGTGAATGTGTAGGCGGTAGATGTGACGTCTTCTATTTTTGTTTTCTTCGATACATACGCGTGAGACGGTGCGAAATCGCTCGGCTGTACTGCTAAAATCAAATGGTTCCTGTGACATGGTTTTCCTCATTTCCAGATGTATGAACATCTATTGTTTTTCAAGTAATTTTAGTATAAATTATAATGTAGATGCATGCAAGCGGATTTGCTAGAATGACTATTAACAGTTCGCTGCATAATTCCGAAAACAATATAATTTTTATTTAAAATGTGAGGAACTATGAAAATTACAATTTTATGTGTCGGGAAGATCAAAGAAAAGTTTTACAGGGATGCGATCGCAGAGTACAGCAAACGTTTAAGCCGTTACTGTAAATTAGATATTATAGAGGTTGCCGACGAAAAGACGCCCGAAAATGCAAGTGATACCGTAGAAAATCAGATCAGGGAAAAAGAAGCCGAGCGAATTCTGATGCGTCTGGATAAGGAGGCAAAAGAGGGCGCATATGTATTTGCCCTTGCAATCGACGGCAGGGAATTTGATTCGGTGGAGTTATCAAAAAGATTGAAAATCTTGGGACTTCCGGAATCAGTCAGATCGTGTTTCTGATCGGCGGATCACTGGGAATGTCGGAAAACCTGTTAAAACGTGCTGACTGTAAACTCAGTTTTTCGAAAATGACATTTCCGCATCAGCTCATGCGTGTGATCCTGTTAGAACAGGTTTACCGCAGTTACCGGATTATGAATGGCGAACCGTATCATAAATAATGCAGTTCGGCAGACAGAAATTTGAATCAAACAGTCTGTTGAGGAATGCTGCAGAAGGAGAAGAGCGACATGAGAGTACAAAATCCAGTTGTCCGTGGTTTTACCCGGATCCAAGTATCTGGCAGTGCAAACGGCAAATATTATCTTGCCTGCAGTTCGTTTGAATATTTTCCGGGGTTCCATTATTTGAAAGCGATGATCTGTTAAACTGGAAACCGATCGGCCATTGCCTTACCAGAAAAAGCCAGGTCAATTTATATCAGGTTCCCGGTTCCGGCGGGGTGTTCGCACCGACGATCCGCTTCCATAACGGACGGTTCTATATGGTTACCAACAACAATACCTATCAGAAAAATTTTTATGTCTATACAGACGATATCTACAGCGAATGGTCGGATCCCGTTTTTGTGGATCAGGGCGGTATTGATCCGTCTTTGTATTTTGAAGGAGACAAAGTTTATTTTATCAGCAATGGAACGGATGAATCAGACGGAAGAGGCTGTATTTTCCAGTGTGAGATCGATATCACAACCGGAAAACGTCTGACAGAAAGCAGACCGATCTGGAAGGGAAGCGGCGGCCGTTATATTGAATCACCGCATATGTATCATTTTGGGGACTGGTATTATCTCATGGTTGCAGAAGGTGGTACGGAATATGGCCATATGGTAACTTATGCAAGGTCAAAAAAAGATCCTTATGGACCATTTGAAGCGTATGCCCAAAATCCGGTACTTACCAACCGGAATCTGGGTGGTAATGAAAATCATATACAGGGGAATCGGTCATGGTGATCTTATCACCACACCTTATGGGGAAACCTTTATGGTATGTCTGGGATTCGGATCCAGAGCGACTGGATGCCGTTCCATCATTTAGGACGTGAGGTATTTTTAGTTCCGGTTACCTGGGATAACGATGGATGGTTCACTGCAGGTGTAAATGGAACCGTGGAATCTGTAATGGATATGCCGTTAAATGCCACGGCACAGGAAATAAACGGACGTTATGATGTTTCTTTTGAGACATTAAAAATGAGCCGCAGCGTTTTTTGCCATCTGCGTGAGTACCACAAGGAATGTTATGCATTTGCCAAAAACAGTGTGACACTTTTGGGCAATCGTTTTACCTTAAATGATGCAGAAACACCAACATTTTTAGGCGTCCGCCAGTCGGAGTTTGACACACAGAACTTACCGTCGGACTTTCCGGGAATTCGCCGGAAGCGGGTATCACATTTTATCTGTCCGAGGAACATCATTATGATCTGGCTGTTTTATGTGATGAGAAGAAGCGCACATTGATCTTACGTCTGCGCATAGGGGATGCGATTATGGTGGTAAAAGAAATAGAACTGCCGGATGATGCAGAGGTTACCTTAAAAGTGGTATCTGATCCGGCGCAGTATCATTTTATGGCGTGATGGACGGAAAAGCAATTCTGCTTGGAAGCGCACGTACAAAATACTTATCTTCTGAAGTTGCAGGAGGTTTTACCGGTGTTGTGATGGGAATGTATGCGGTAAACCCGGAGAAAGATGAAGATTGTAAGGCCCTGTTTATGAATTTATGCTGGAAACAGGGGAAAAACAGAGGTTAAAGCGTAAACCTTAGTGTTTTATCATGAAAAAACAGGGATTACATGTTACTATAGTATGTAATCCCCGTTTTTAGATGTATTCGATCGAAATAAAATAAATCTTTTTTAAAATCTGTTATACACTCTCAAACTCATCAACGATCTCCTGTGAAGGTGGTGCAGTCAAAAGACTGACAACAACGATCGCAGCTGCAGAACATAAAAATGCCGGAAGCAGTTCATAAATTCCAAACAGGCCTCCAAGTGGGGCAATCAGATATTTCCATATAAATACCATAACGCCACCGACAATCATTCCGGCAAGTGCACCATTTCGATTGGTACGTTTCCAGAATAATGAAAACAGCATGACAGCACCGAAAGTCGCACCAAATCCTGCCCAGGCGAAAGATACGATGCGGAATACAGAACTGTTTGGGTTTCTGGCAAGGAAAACACCGATAATGGCGATCACAACAACTGTAAGTCTTGCCATAAGCATGGAAGATTTTTTTGGAAAGCTTTAATCCCATGCAATCACAGAACAGGTTTTGTGAAACACATGAGGATGCAGCCAAAAGCTGTGAATCCGAAGTTGACATGGTACTTGCAAGGATTCCGGCAAGAATAAGTCCAGCCATGATAACGGATAAAACACCGTGATTACTTAAAAGGACAGCTGTTCTGACAATCAGTGTCTCAGACTGAGCCGAATTCTCAAATAACGCAAAGGGCACCGGCTTTGGTCATTGCAGAACCGATAATACCGATAAAATGGCAACAAACATGGAAATAACAACCCATACGGATGCAATCCTTCTGGAGGTTTTTAATTTGTTCTCATCCTCGATTCCCATAAAACGAAGCAGGATATGCGGCATGCCAAAATATCCGAGTCCCCATGCAAGTGTTGATGCAATGGTAAGACTTTTGTATGGAACGGATGCGCCGGCTGCAGGGTCATAGGAAGAAAAAAGACTTAAATATCCGTTCATGGATTTTGCGTTCGCAATAATGGCATCAAATCCTCCGGCAGTGTGGATACCGAAAATTACAACGATAAAGAGTGCAATTGTCATGATGATACTCTGAATCAGATCCGTCATGCTTGCGGCAAGGAATCCACCAAGAGTGGTGTACAAAACAATGACGATCGCGCTGATAATCATTGCCGGAAGATAGGAAACACCAAACAGTGTAGAAAACAATTTACCACATGCAGCAAAACCGGAAGCGGTATACGGCACAAAGAAAATCACGATCATAATTGCAGAAATTGCCATCAGTGCATGGCTTTTATCACGGTATCTGTTTTCGAAAAAAGCCGGCAGCGTGATGGAATTGTTTGCTTTGTGGGTATAACGGCGCAGGCGTTTTGCAACGATCAGCCAGTTGAGATAGGTACCGATTGCAAGCCCGATCGCAGTCCAGCCGGCCTCAGCACAACCGGAAAGATACGCAACACCGGGCAGTCCCATCAAAAGCCAGCTGCTCATGTCAGATGCTTCCGCACTCATTGCAGTTACAATCGGCCCGAGTTTACGGCCACCCAGATAAAAATCAGAAACATCATTGTTCTTTTTGGAATAGAGTACACCAATGCCAACCATCAGGATCAGATAAATGATCATGACGAGAAGCAGTCCTATTGTCTGTCCTGTCATAACAAAACTCTCCTTTGTCTGTTCATATAAATTTTTGCAAGTATATCATGAATGAAACATTACTGCAATACTGTATCACAATAAAGTTGTAATGTAAAATATTTTTTATTGACATAGCGCGAAAGATATGATATTTTACAGAAAAAAAAGTATGAAACGGGAATGAGGTTCTCCCACGATTAATTCGAAACCGCTAAATTTAGCTGATGACTTCTGTGTAGACTGCACGGGGGTATCAGCTTTTTGTGATTTCGAAAAATAATCAGATAAAGAAAGGATGTTTGTGCAAAAAATTGCACAGCGAAGGATTAAACGGATGGAAAACAAATCACAAACGATTGTTTTATCTCTGAAATATGTATTGCTTGCCATTTTAACCGGTGTACTGGTTGGAATCATTGATACAGTATTTGGCAGAGGACTACTGACAATTTCTGATTTTCGGACAGGCCATTATTTGTATCTGATACCGTTTCTGCCGTTTGCTGGTCTTTTGATCACATGGCTGTATTATCATTTCAGCGAGACAAGCTTAAAGGGGATGACATTAGTATTTGAGACGGGACAGAAAAAAAGAGAGGATATTCCGTTGTTGTTAATTCCTCTGGTCATGTCTGGAACCTGGATCACGCATTTATTCGGAGGAAGTGCCGGCCGCGAAGGCGTCGCCGTGCAGATCGGTGCAGTGTTATCACATGTACTTGGGCGCAGATTTCATCTTCCAAAAGACAGCCGCGTTATGCTGATTACCGGTATGGCGGCGGGGTTCGGTGGTTTGTTTCAGACGCCGCTTACAGCCGTATTTTTTCCATGGAAGTGATCGTTGCAGGAAAAATACAGTATGAAGCACTGCTGCCGGCACTGATTGCTTCATATACAGCTGCTTATACTTCCCATACACTGGGGCTGGAAAAATTATATGTGCCGCTTAAGGATACACTTGAGATATCAGATGCTGGTATGGCTGTCCGGCTCATTGTGCTTGGAATCATTTTGGACTGACCGGACGGCTGTTTTCGTTTCTGCTTGCAAAATCAAAAAAGTTTTTCGGAGAAAAATCAAAAATCCATATTTCAGGATAGGTGTTATTTCCATCCCGTTAGCACTGATTTTGTTTCTGCTTTACAACGGAAGATACAGCGGACTTGGAACCAATCTGATCTCGGCAGCATTTTCTGGCGGAATGATTTATTCTTATGACTGGATCTTAAAACTGCTGCTGACAATTTTAACTCTTGCAATCGGATATCAGGGTGGGAGGTTACACCGTTATTTTCCATTGGTGCATCGCTTGGAATTGTTTTAGGGGAATTCTTTCCATTTCGCCGGTTCACTGTGCGGCACTCGGATACGCAGCTGTATTTGCAGGTGCAACGAACACACTGCTTGCGCCGGTGTTGATCGGACTTGAAGTATTTGGAGCAAATGATATGGTGCCGTTTCTGATCGTATGCATTTTGCTTATCTGGTGAACGGGGATAAATCTATTTATGGAGCGCAGGAAGTGAGAAAGTAATTTTGACCCGTATTGCTTTCATTGTTTCAGGTAAGGTTTTATGATAGAATATCAGGTATCACAAGCTTGTGGTGCCTGCGCTAAAACTTGTGATACCTGAAAACAGACAAGAATAACGCTTAAAATAAATGTGTTTAAGGGAATATATTTTGTAATAAGACAATAAGGAAGTGAGGCTAACCATGAGAAAGAAAGAACTTGCCAAAGAAGTGATCGAGCGTCTGAAAAAGAATACCCGGATGCCGGATGCAGTCTCGAATATGACCAGGCGTGGAAACTGCTGGTCAGTGTCCGGCTTGCTGCCCAGTGTACCGATGCAAGGGTAAATATCGTTGTAGAAAAATTATATGAAAAATTTCCGGATGTGAAAGCACTTGCCGAAGCACCGGTGGAAGAAATTGAAGAAATTGTAAGACCGTGCGGACTTGGAAAAAGCAAGGCACGGGATATCAGCGCATGTATGAAGATTTTATGGGAGCAGTACGGTGGAAATGTGCCGGAAGATTTTGACTCCCTTTTAAAAACTTCCGGGTGTGGGAAGAAAGAGTGCGAACCTGATCATGGAGATGTCTTTGAAACCTGCAATCGTAACTGACACACACTGTATCCGCCTTTGCAAACCGTATTGGTCTTGTCGATGGAATCAAAGAACCCAAAAAGGTAGAGATGGCACTCTGGAAGATCATTCCGCCGGAGGAAGGGAATGATCTGTGTCACCGTTTTGTGTATCATGGACGTGAAGTATGTACGGGCGCGGACAAAACCGTATTGTGACCGCTGTTGTCTGAACGATGTCTGTAAAAGACGGGAGTGGAGTAAAAAATACCGGGAAATTCCAGATTTTACCGGTTGGATGGCAGTATAAATTATGATATTCTTCTGTTTGTAACAATTATGTAATATATTTGAAATGGATAAGAAATATTTAAACTGTTACATAATGCAAAATTACAAATGGAGGAATATCATGAAGAAACAGACAATACTGGCATTTACAACGGCACTTGAATTGCGATGAGCGTATCTGCACCGGTAGAGGCAGCGTCCGCTAACCGTGTGAACATCTCAGTTTATGAGAAGGACTGCACAACAAATCAGTGGAACTCTGTTGAGACAGGTTCTATCAATGATGTATTGAAAAAATATGTGATCGTTTTCCGGCAATCGTTTTACCGGGAGACTGCATACCGGAAATTCCAGAAGACGACAAAGAAGAGCAGACACCGGATACATCAGAAAAACCTGATACGTCAGAGAAACCAGACACATCGGAAAAAGCCGGGTACATCAGAAAAGCCGGAAGAAAGTCAGCCGGGCGGTACTGAATCAGGTGGGAACAGTACTACAGACAGTGAACAGCCGAAAGATGATGTAACGGAAAATTTCTATGCAAAAACAGGTTTAAAAACTGGTCAACACAGAGCGGAAAAAAGGCCGGCTTAACGGAACTTACATGGGATGATACAGTTGCGACTGCCGCAATGACACGTTCAAAAGAAATTGAAAAATCATTTTCCCATACCAGACCGGATGGAAGAAATTTTTGGAACGGCGATCACAGATCTTGGTATCACTTATCGCGGAGCCGGGGAAAATATCGCATGGGGGTCAGAAAACACCGGAAGCGGTTATGAATGCATGGATGAACAGTGAAGGGCACCGTGCGAATATCTTAAACCCGAACTTTAAGAAGCTTGGTGTCGGTTACCGTACAGATAGTCAGAGAACGCCGTACTGGACGCAGTTGTTTACTTATTAGAAAAGAATAAGAGTTATTTAGAGAATGGGCATATTGCAAATGAGAGTTTGCGTAATATGCCCATTTTTTGCGGGAAACCACAGTTTTCCAGAAAAAGTCCTTTGTTTGTTTTTCAGGGAAAAGTCCTTGTTTTTCCGGGAAAAGTCCTTGTTTTTCCCTTTATTCCCGTTTGACGGCAGTACTTCTGTACAGTATAATATAAATAGCACCCTTTTATGCGTACACACAGGAGGAATCAATGTTAACGATCAATGAATACCGCAAGGTAGAAAGTTTAGAAGAAGCGTATGAGCTGAATCAGAAAAAGAATAATAAGATCATCGCAGGCGGTGTCTGGATGAAGATCGGTGACCGGAGAATTGCGACGGCAATCGATCTGTCAGGGCTTGGGCTGGATCAGATCACCGAGACGGATACAGAGTTTGTCATCGGTGCCATGACAACACTGCGTGAGATAGAAAAAAACATGCGGACTTGCCGCATATACAGACGGAGCCATCCGTGAAAGTGTCCGCCATATTGTCGGTGTACAGTTCCGCAACTGTGCAACCGTAGGTGGAAGTATTTTCGGACGTTTTGGTTTTCCGATGTACTGACCGTGTTTCTGGCAATGGATACCCAGGTAGAGCTGTATCATGCAGGTATGATTTCCTTAAAAAGAATTTATTGATATGCCATATGATAATGATATTTTAGTAGCTCTGCATGTGGCAAAAAAGCCGATCCGCATTGCCTATTTAAGCCAGCGCAAATACGGCTACCGATTTTCCGGTGGTTGCCTGTGCAGTGTCTGAATATGATGGCAGTCTGCATGTGAGTATCGGAGCAAGACCGGTTCATGCCAGATTGGTAGAGCTGCCGCTCGGTTCCGGTGAACCGGATGGTTTTGGAAAGCAGCCCGGAAGGATTTGAAAAAGATGAGGCACTGGTAAAGGAACTTGCAACCTGGTGCGCAGATCAGTTTATTCTTATGGCAGCAACCGCAGAGCCGGAGCTGATTACCGAAAACATGTTGCTGGCGTGCTGATCCGCAGAGCAATCTGTTCTTTGGAAAAATAAAAGACAGGCATTGGTGTAAAAAGGTATGAAAGTCTTTGCTTATAAAAAGACAATATCAGAAATGGAGAACGAACAATAAGATGAAAATACATGTATGGCTGAATGGGCGTGAAATCACACGCGAGATAGCAGCAGATCTGCCGCTGTTAGAATTTGTCCGGTCAGAGGGCTGTTACAGTGTAAAAAGAGGATGTGAGACCTCAAATTGCGGTCTCTGTACCGTGTGGATTGACCACAAACCGGTGCTTTCCTGTTCCGTGTTAGCGGCAAGGGCAGACGGTACACATATCACAACCTTAGAGGGAGTGGAAGATCGTGCAAAAATTTGGCACTTATCTCGCAAAACAGGGCGGCGAGCAGTGCGGCTTCTGCAATCCGGGATTTATCATGAATGTACTTGCGATGGAGGATGAGTTGGAAAACCCGACGGAGGAGGATATGAAGGAATATCTTGCCGGAAATCTGTGCAGATGCAGCGGATATGAGAGCCAGCTTCGTGCAGTCAAAAGAATACCTGAAGTTTAAAATGGAGGGAAAAGCATGAACAGCAGTACGAACTTAAGAAAACCGGGAAAATTTGTCAACGCTCCCGTAATGAAAAAAGATGCGATGGCGCTTTGTGACCGGAAAACCGGTTTATATGGATGATGTGGCGCCAAAGGACTGTCTGGTCGTAAAAGTTCTGAGAAGTCCGCATGCGCATGCACTGATCAAGGAGATCCGCACAGACCTTGCAGAAAAAGTAGACGGTATTGTCTGTGTACTGACCTACAAAGATGTTCCAAAACGCCGCTTTACCATGGCAGGACCGACTTATCCGGAGCCGAGTCCGTATGACCGTTTATATATTAGAAGATCGTGTCCGCTTTGTCGGCGATCCGGTTGCGATCGTTGCCGGAGAGACCGAAAAAGCAGTCGATATGGCATTAAAACGGATCAAAGTGACTTATGAGGTTTTAGATGCTGTATTAGATTTCCATACAGCAATGGATAATCCGGTTTTAGTACATCCGGAGGATGACTGGAAGTCACTCTGCCCGGTGGGTGCGGACAACAAAAAGAACCTCTGTGCGTCCGGTGTGGACGGAGAGGGTGATGTGGATGCCGTGATTGCGGACTGTGATATCGTATTAGACGAAACTTACCATGTCAAAGCCATGCAGCAGAGCATGATGGAAACTTTCCGTACCTGTACCTATCTGGATACCTATGGCCGTCTGATCGTGCTCAGTTCCCACGCAGATCCCGTTCCATGTGCGGAGAATCGTTGCAAATGCACTCGATATTTCCAAGGCAAAAGTGCGTGTCATCAAACCGCGTATCGGTGGAGGTTTCGGTGCAAAACAGACTGTTGTCACGGAAGTATATCCGGCGATCGTAACATGGAAGACCGGAAAACCTGCAAAAATGATCTACACCAGGGAGGAATCCATGATCGCATCCTCTCCGCGCCACGAGATGGAAGTCCGTGTACGTCTTGGCGCAATGTCGGATGGAACGATCCGTGCCATCGACCTGCACACACTTTCAAATACAGGGGCGTTTGGTGAACATGGTCCGACTACGGTGGGATTAAGCGGCCACAAATCCATCCCGATGTACCACACGGAGGCATTCCGTTTTCAGTATGAGGTAGTCTATACAAAACCGGATGTCCGCAGGCGCTTACCGCGGTTACGGTGCCACACAGGGTATTTTTTGCGGTGGAGTCCACAGTCAATAAATTGGCAGACAGACTTTCCATGGATCCGATCGTGCTTCGCCAGAAGAATATGATCATGAGGGCGATGTGATGCCAGCTTATTATGGCGAGACCGCGAATAGCTGCCGCTTAGAGGAATGTCTGCTAAAGGCTTCTGATATGATCGGATGGAAAGAAAAAGGCATGCGCACTGTCATGCCGGATGGAAAGATCCGTGCACGCGGCGTTGCCATGGCAATGCAGGGATCTTCCATTTCCAACTGTGACGTCGGTTCTGTCACGGTAAAAATTAAGTGATGAGGGAACTTATCATATCACGGTCGGCTGTACCGATATGGGAACAGGGTGCGATACGATCATTGCCCAGTTTGCGGCGGATGTGTTAGAGACACCGATCGATAATATTTCCGTGTACGGTGTTGATACAGATATTTCCCCATATGATTCCGGTTCTTATGCATCGAGTACGACCTATCTGACCGGAATGGCAGCAGTGAAGGCGTGTGAACAGCTGCGTGAACGCATCATCGCGCTTGCAGCAGTACGCATGAACAAAGATGCCTCGGCACTCACTTTTGACGGAGAAAATGTCATCGATGAGTCGGACGGCGCAAAAATGAGTCTGTTTGATATTGCAACTGCATCCATGTGCAACAATGAGATCTCACTGGAAGTAACATACTCACACAGCTCTCCGGTATCACCGCCACCATTTATGGCGGCGTGTGCGGAGATCGAAGCAGACCCGGAAACAGGTGCTATCGAGTTATTGGATTACACCGCCTGTGTGGATTGTGGAACGGTTGTAAACACCAACCTTGCAAGGGTACAGACTGAGGGTGGTCTTTTACAGGGAATCGGTATGACACTGTATGAAGATATCTGGTACGATGAGAGAGGAAAGAATCTTTCTAACTCCTTCATGCAGTATAAAGTGCCAAGCCGTTTAGATACCGACCGCATCCGTGTGGAATTTGACAGCAGCTATGAGCCGACCGGTCCTTTCGGTGCAAAATCGATCGGTGAGATCGTCATCAACACGCCGGCTCCGGCAATCGCAGATGCAGTTTACAATGCGACCGGTGTCTGGATCAATGAACTGCCGATCACACCTGAGAAAATCCTGAAGGGAATGAAGGTGATCTGATACGATACAGATAAATCTGATCTATCTTGCTGCTGGATACGCAAGGCGGTTCGGCAGCAATAAACTGCTTACGGAATTTCATGGAAAACCGTTGTTCCTGCATGGTCTGACAGAATTAGTGCGCCTGCAGAATATGAGCAGTTATCCGTGTAAGATCATTGTTGTGACTGCATACGATGAAATTGAGCAGTTGTGTAAAGAATTGTCTGCAATCGACTGCATCGTCGTGCGCAATCAAGGTACGCAAAACGACGGAATTGCCTCAAGTATTCGAAAAGGCATAGAGACATCTGTCACTTATCCCGTGACAGCAACGGGTGGTTCTGTTTCCTATGATATGTTTTTTCAGGCAGACCAGCCGTATGTAAAAAGCAGAATTACTCCTTGACTTTCTGGATGCATTTTTTCACAGCAAAAAGGGATCGGAGCTTTAGCGTGTGACGGCAGTCTGCGCAGCCCCAATCTTTTTCGGAAACTTATCGCGGGGAACTGCTTGCACTGACCGGGGAGTGCGGCGGTAAAATAGTGATCCGTTCCCACCCGGATGATGTTTTCTCTTATCCGGTTTTAATGCCGGAATTTTTGTTGATATCGATACAAGGGAGGATTATGCACATGAGAATGTATGACCTGATTGAAAAGAAAAACTTGGCATGGAACTGACCACAGATGAGATCCGTTTTATGATCGATGGTTTTACGGACGGTACGATTCCGGATTATCAGATGTCTGCCATGACGATGGCGATCTGTTTTCAGGGAATGAGTAAACGGGAAACGGTCGACCTGACACTTGCCATGCGTGACAGCGGGGATGTGCTCGATCTCTTCCATTCCGGGTGTGAAAGTAGATAAACACAGTACCGGCGGTGTGGGAGATAAGACATCGTTAGCGCTGACACCGATCATTGCTTCTCTTGGAGTTCCGGTTGCAAAGATGTCTGGAAGAGGACTTGGCCATACCGGAGGGACCATTGACAAACTTGAGAGTTTTCCGGGATTTACGACTGCGCTTCCGGAGAAAATCTTTTTAAAAATGTCCGTGAGATCGGTATTGCACTGGCAGGGCAGACGGCCAATCTTGCCCCGGCGGATAAAAAGCTGTACGCCCTGCGGGATGTGACAGCTACCGTAGATAATATGTCCCTGATTGCCAGCTCGATTATGAGCAAAAAATTAGCTTCCGGCAGTGATGCAATCGTGCTCGACGTCAAGACCGGAAACGGCGCATTTATGAAAAAATATGAGGACTCTGTCGCACTTGCAAAAGAGATGGTGTCGATCGGAACGATGGCAGGCAAAAGACGGCGGCAGTCATCACGGATATGGACCAGCCGCTTGAAATGCCGTTGGAAATGCCATCGAAGTGATCGAGGCGGTCGACACCTTAAAAAGGAGAAGGCCCTTCGGATTTTAAAGAGGTAGTCTTTGCACTGGGGCCCAGATGTTACTCTCTTTGCAGGACGCAGATTCATGCGAAGAGGCGGTAAAACTCATGCAGGATTCCATAGACAGTGGAGCTGCGCTTGATAAAATGGCTGAGTTTGTGAGAGCGCAGGTGGGGATGCATCTTATGTATATGACACTTCAAAGTTCCCAAAAACAAAATATTCGGTCGAAGTAAAAAGCAGCGTGCGGCGGATTCGTGCATCGCATTCTGGCGGAAAATATTGGCATTGCCTGTATGACACTTGGCGGTGGACGTGAAACGAAGGACAGTGTGATCGATCTTTCTGTTGGCATTTATTTAAAGAAGAAAAATGGAGATGCTGTAGATACCGGTAACACACTGGCAGTCATTTATGCAAATGATCGTGAAAAAATGGATGCGGCTGCCGAAAAGTACTGCATGCTTATGAAATTGCTGCCGTGCCGAAAGAAATGCTGCCGGTCGTAAGAGAATATATTTACGAATAAAGAATAAGATCTTTTTTTCCTTCATACAATCATATATGAAGAAAAAAATCAGAAAGAAAAAATAATAAACAGCTTAGAACTGCCGAAGGATCTGATGCTCGGCGCAGCGATCGTGACTGCAACCGGAAGGCATGAGGTTCTGATTTTAATTATAAAGGAATCCTGGAATATGAGGATTCCTTTATCAAAAATACAGACAAAAAAACTGCAGGATCCTGATTTCCGGCTCACATCTTGCAATCGACTATTACACGAATGAGGAAATGAAAATTACCGGGTTTTTAGACACGATCCAGTACGAAAATTAACAGATGCTGCTCTCGGTAATTAAGTATTTTAAAGGATACGTGTATGTCCGTTTAAGCGGTTATGCGCCGGAACGTTTCCTGAATTTATGCGGAAGCCATGATATTCTGATCTGGAATTTGAAATCTACGAAGGATGGATACGAATTCTGCATCAGTGTAGCAGGTTTTAAGCAGTTACGTCCGATCTTAAAAAAACAAGAACACATATCCGCATCCAAAAAGATATGGCATGCCGTTTGAATTGTACCATTACCGCAAACGGAAAATGTTTGCAATGGGCATGCTGTTATTTGCAGGGCTGATCTATTACCTTTCCGGTTTTATCTGGAATATTGAAGTCAACGGCAATTCCTATCTGTCTGAGGAAGTCGTACTCTGCTTTCTTTCGAAAGAACATGCCTCTTTTGGCACAAAGAAAAAAATATTGACTGTGCGGCTTTAGAGGAAACGTTAAAGCCGTTATCCCGAAGTGATCTGGACTTCCATCAAAATCTACGGCACCAAAATGACGGTTGATATCCAGGAAAATCTGCTCCCGGAAGAAAATTATGAGGAAAAGAAAGAGGAGACAGCGCACGATATCGTTGCTGCCGATGATGGCTTGATCACAGAAATGATCACAAGAAGTGGTACACCGGTAGTGACTGTAGGAACCCCGGTGAAAAAAGGGAGATGTGTTAGTCAATGGGTATGTTGAGATTCTAAATGATGACGGAGAGACGGCACAATATCTTTACCGCACCGCAGATGCGGATGTCATTGCAAAAGTTACATATTCCTACCATGATGAGATACCGATGGAATATGTAAAAAAAGTATCGACTGGCGCAGAAAAATAACTTATCAGGTCAGAATTCTGGATTATCTGATCGAAAATCCTTTTTTTCACCGGTGGAAGAACCATATGAAGTTGTGTCGGATGTGTCACAATTTCACTTTACAGATAATTTTTATCTTCCGGTTTATCTGGTCAGACAGACCTATCTGGGCTATAAAAATGAACAAAAGACGTACACAGAAAAGGAGGCAAAACGACTGGCTTCTGAGAATCTTAAGAAATATCTTGACGATTTGGAAGAAAAAGGTATTCAAATTACAGAAAAAATGTTATTATAGAGAGAACGAAGAAAAAATATGTGGTGAAAGGAACGATTGGCACTTTAAAATCCATTGTTTCCTATCAGCCGACAAAAATCATCGAACAATCGAGCGAAGAGAGGCAACCGACGGATGAGTCTGACTGAACTATCATTAAATATACCGACTGATCATGTGGCCAATGTATTTGGTCAGTTTGATGCGTATATCAAAAAATTGAACGCACCTTAAACGTCACTGTGGTTTTACGCGGTGAGAGTATGAAGCTCCTTGGAGAGGAACATAATTTAAAAAAAAGCGGAACAGGTATTTTTACAGCTGATCGAATTATCAAAAGAGGCAATATCATTACTGAGCAGAATGTCAATTATGCACTGGCACTTTCGGAGGAGGAAAAAAGAATCCGCAATCGTGGAGATCGATAAGGACTGTATCTGCCATACGATCAACGGCAAGCCGGTCAAACCAAAGACACTTGGACAGAAAGCATATGTGGATGCGATACGCCAGAAAATGATCGTGTTTGGCATGGGTCCTGCAGGAACCGGTAAAACTTATCTTGCAATGGCAATGGCGATCACGGCGTTTAAGAATGAAGAAGTGGGAAGGATCATCCTGACACGTCCGGCAATCGAAGCCGGCGAGAAATTAGGATTTTGCCGGGGGATTTACAGAGTAAGGTCGACCCGTATTTAAGACCGCTTTATGATGCATTATATCAGATCATGGGAGCAGAAAGCTTCCAGAAAAAATATGGAAAAGGGGCTGATCGAGGTTGCACCGCTTGCATACATGCGCGGACGTACACTTGACAACGCATTTATCATATTAGATGAGGCGCAGAACACCACCCCGGCGCAGATGAAAATGTTCCTTACCCGTATCGGTTTTGGATCTAAGGCGGTGATCACCGGTGATGCAACCCAGAAGGATTTAACACCTGGCACAGCATCCGGTCTTGATGTTGCCTTAAAAGTATTAAAAAAGTGGATGAGATCGGCATCTGTGAACTGACCAGCAAAGATGTGGTCCGTCATCCGGTTGTACAGAAGATCGTGAAGGCTTATGAAGATTATGAAAACCGCAGTAAGAGCGCATCAAAAGAAGACAGGAGACTCGCCAGCGATGAATGACCGCTTTGTAATCAAAAGAGGATGGAATCAGGTCTGCATGTTTATCGTTACCATTGCAGCCATACTTTTACTGTGTGCAAAAACAACAGATTTTACTGGATCAGATTTTTAGGGATTGTCTGTGTTGCCATGATATGGTTTGTATTGTTTCTTTTCTTTATAGAACACGATCGTGCGGAAGGACTGATCAGCCATAACCGTGAAACAGATTTCAAAAAGTATTATATAGTTATACGGCAGCAGCGGTGGTGGTTGTGTTTGCATCATACTTTCCTGAATTTGTAAAACCGCTGGTATTTGTACCGCTCATTATTGCAGCCTTTGTTTCCGAACGTCTTGCGCTTATCACCGGTATTTTCTGGGATTCCATGATATGTCTGGTTATGGGACTGCATTCACAGGAACTGATATTGTACTGTCTGTTGACAATCTTTGGTGTGATCCTTGCCGGGACGGCGGAGGAAGCCACAAAACAGGAAAAAAACTTATCTGGTATGAAGTGCTGTTGTTCTGCCTCTCCGTTTTACTTCCAGTCACCTTTTATTATCTGACCTATCAGGAGGTACATTTTGTGCTTTTATTATGGGGAATTGGAGAGGGTGCCATCAGTGTTTTGTGGCTGCAGTTTGGCTATCCGCATTTCTCACATTTGAGGGAACAGGAAGTAAATGATATCCCTGACGGATATTATAGATGATACTTATCCTCTTGTCCGTGAACTGTCAAATTTTTCGAAACAGGAATATCAGCATGCACGCAGAGTTTCAAGACTTGCAGCAAGCTGTGCGAGAGTTGCCGGGGCAGATGAAAAGACCTGCGCGGCGGCAGGATTTTATTACCGGATCGGGATCATGGAAGGTGAACCGCTCACAGAGAGCGGAATCCGCATTGCACAGGAACACTGTTTCCCGGAAGATGTCATACGTATCATCAGTGAATATGACGGCGAAACAGCACCGCCTTCATCCATCGAGTCCGCGATCGTACATATGGTAAATGGCCTGGTCAAAAAGATAGAAGTTTTTGACAGTTATACAATGGCAAGCGAATGGAATCAGGATATGGTCATCTACCAGACATTAAACGAATATTCTGCAAGCGGAATTTATGATCAGTCCGGGCTCGGCATGAATATGTTTTAAAGATCAGGGAATATCTTGTAAATGAAGAAACCTTCTTCTTTTAAAAAACGTATAAAATACAAAAGATATAAAAACTGCCTGTAAGGCACAGAAATGAGGAAATTTATGAGTCTTTTATAGAAAAAAAGAAACAGATACTGATTTTTTCATTTGATGAGGAGGCACTCGCAAAAGAAGTGACAGACTATGCAATCGAGCATGAGGGATTTCCGTTTGAAGCTGAGATCAATCTGACACTCACGGACAATGATGGAATCCACGCCATCAATAAAGAATACCGTGACATTGATGCGCCGACGGACGTTTTGTCATTTCCGATGCTTTCTTATGAGAGCGCAGGAGATTTTTCGAAATTAGAAGATAATTACGATGACAATTTCAACCCGGACACAGGCGAAATAATGCTCGGTGATATCATTATCTCTGTTGACAAAGTAAAGGAACAGGCAAAAAGTTATGGGCACAGTGAAAAACGTGAATATGCATTTTTAATCCTTCACAGTATGCTTCATTTATTTGGATATGACCATATGACACCGGAGGAAGCTGCCATTATGGAGGGAAAACAAACTGAGATCTTAAACGGATGAACATTTTAAGATAACGAGGATTAAGTCATATGGGCAAACAAAATAAAAAAAGCAGTACAAGTTTTCTTGTGCAGGGTTCTATTCTTGCTATCGCATCCATCGTCAGCCGTATTATCGGTCTGATCTACCGTATCCCGCTGACAAATATTATCGGGGATACCGGAAATGACTACTATGGAACTGCTTTCCAGATTTATAATATATTATTGATCATTTCGTCCTACAGCCTGCCGCTCGCGGTATCCAAACTTGTCTCGGCAAATATCTCACAGGGCAGAAGGCGCAATGTCTACCGCATCTTAAAATGTGCATTGATCTTCGGTGTATGTACCGGTACGGTCGCCGCACTGATCCTTTTGTTTGGTGCTGAGTTTATCACAGGCACGCTGATGAAAACACCGATGAGCGTCTTCGCTGTGCGTGTACTGATCCCTGTACTTCTGATTGTTGCAGTACTTGGTGTTATGAGAGGCTTTTTCCAGGGACTTGGCACGATGATGCCGAGTGCCGTATCCCAGATCTTAGAGCAGATTGTAAATGCGATTGTCAGCGTGTGGGCGGCGTATGTATTGGCTGATTATGGTGCAAAGGCTGGAGCACTGCTTGGTGATGCTGATAATTATTCCGCAGCATACGGAGCAGCAGGAGGAACGCTTGGTACTGCGATCGGAGCACTGGTTGCATTATTATTCTGTACCTTTGTACTGGTTGTATATCTGTGTGCGTTCAAACGCAGTCTGCACAGAGAGCGGAAAAGAAACGTTGATTCCTATGGCTCGATATTTCATCTGCTTATCATAACGATCATCCCGGTTTTACTGAGCAGTACGATCTACAACTGCAATACCGTCATAGATCCGGCTGTATATAAACACATTGCTGCATATCAGGGATATACCGCGAACCAGTATGGTTCCTGGAATGGTATTTATACTGGAAAATATACGGTTCTGATCAATGTTCCGATCTCCATTGCATCAGCGATGGCGGCATCCTCTGTTCCTGCACTGACTGCTGCCTATGCAGCCGGGAAAAAAGGCGAAGCAAAACGACAGATCGGGATTGCAACACGTTTTATCATGGTGATTGCTTTTCCATGTGCAGTTGGCATGGGCATACTTGCATCACCGATCTTACAGCTTTTGTTCCGTGATTCATCGGAGACTGCTGCACATATGTTA
>VOFH01001076.1_pt1 | contig 24001 bp, 25 predicted proteins | sample 5384091 | NCBI WGS metagenome assembly VOFH01 (sample SAMN12384727, study PRJNA508395) | human gut metagenome | isolation source: healthy gut G | host: Homo sapiens
TTCAGAAACGACCGGCGGCGAAAACTGGCGACAGTGCGTCACCTTAATCGTTTTATTAACTTTAAAATATATTAACGCGGATCACAATCATTTTGGGGAAAACGAAAAAGCGGTAAACGCCCTCAAAGAAAACAGAAACGCGCAGGGACGCCGGGCGACCGGCACCAGTTCGTTTCGACGACATGATCATATGGACGAACTTAATTTCGACGTACCGCCCGAAGAACGCAAGAAAAAACTGGTCAAGGCGGAGGACATCGTCATTGCCGTTCCCCAAAGACGACTCCGAACCGGAGATACAGAGGAAGGCCGGGTCGAGCATTTCAGCTTTTCGAAGGAAGGATACGGCTTTATATCAAGGATCTCGTCCGGCGAGAAGTATTTCTTCCATGCTGTCTGCGCCCGCGGGCATCTCGGAAGGCAACACCGTTACTTTCGAGACGGGCGGAGCGCAGGGGCATGAATGCGATAAACATCACATTGACAAAAATAACGATACGATTCACTTTCCAAAACAGAAAAAATGAATGTTGCGTTTCACACCTGAACTTCGCTACGAAAGACGACAATTTCAGTTATTCGCGGAATACGGAGAAGTATCTTCCGCCAACGCATCACATCATGGATCGCGAAACGTTAACTTCGCGCGGGTTCGGTTTTGTCAGCTACTGGCGGCGCCCGAAGACTGAAGCATCAGCATTGACCTTGTACGAGTTCGAAGGCAAAGTCATCGGTGTGAACATCGCCGAAAACCGAAAGCGACGGCTATAATCGCGGCGGAGGTTAACCGCGCAGCGGAAGCCGGTTTCACGGCAGACAAATAAAAAGCGGCTGTGGCATACACGCGCATCACGCGCTCCTCGACCGGACTTCGACGATCCATACGGATCGGAATCGGTTCCCGGTTCCGTTTATTTTGCAAGCCGTAGCGTTTTCCGAGGGAACGAAAAAACCTGCCACCGTGCAAATCCGTTATAAAAACGCTTTGCCGACGGGACGGAGAGGCAGTGTAAACCAGAAGGTGGAACCTTCGTCCGGCACGGACTCGACGCCGATCCGCCCGCCCAACTTCAGAAACGATCGTTTCGCGGGTCGAAAAGCGAGACCCGTCCCCTGGGCAAACGCGTCGGGATTTGACGAAGCGACCGAACACGTCCGCTGCTTCTCCGGCGGAATTCCGCATCCGGTATCGAAACATAGAAATACAATTCCCCGTCGTTCCGATCCCGGTAACCGAAACGGATGTTTCCTTCGGCCGTGAATTTGATCGCGTGGTCATAAATTAGTCACGACCTGCATCCAACCGGTTCGGATCGGTGCGGATCAATAATCGCTCCGGCTCTTCGAACCGCATCCACCGGATGACCGTCCGGAATCCGCAACCCGGATGTTCGATCCCGGAAAACATTTCCGCAATCAACGTCCGACTCGGTGAATTCGAGCGTTCCGGCCTCGATCTTAGACAGGTCGAGGATATCGCCGATCAACTGGAGCAACAGTTCGTTGTTGTTTTCGATGATCGAAATATACCCCCGTTTCTCCTCTTCGTTCTCCGTATCGGCCCAGCGCTCGAGAAACCGACAATCGCATTCAGCGGCGTCCGAATTTCGTGGCTCATATTGGCCAGGAAAGCCGATTTCAAGCGATTCGACTCTTCGGCTTTCTCTTTGGCTCGCGCGCAGATCCTGTTCAGTCGTTTCTGCGTCGATCTGTAGCGAAGCGCCGACCAATACTGGGCTCCCCGAAGCGGCGCGCTCGCGGATGACGGCGAAACTCTTCGCCCACTGGTAGCCGCCCTGCGTAGATCACCCGGTACTCCTGTTGCAGGATGTCGTTCAGCCGGCCAGCAAGTCGGCGTAAGCGGCGCGCATCCGCTCCCAGTCGTCGGGATGGATCATCACCCATAGTACTGTTCGTCGGACTTGATCAGGTGCTCACGCCGGAATGATCTCCATCCCGGACGTATAAGAGGATCGCAGTCGACCAGCCCTCCCCCCCACGTCCAGGGAGTCAATCCGGTCGCCTGCAGCACCAGTTTATACTTTTCATTCAGTCCTCCTGCTCTCGGCGCGGTGCCGTTCCATCGCGCAGACCAGGTGCTCTTCGGTACGGTCGATACAAAATACGTCCTTAATCCCCGCTTCGCTGCTGCTGAACACCAAACATGTCGTAATGGCGCAGCCCCTTCGCGCAAATCTGCGACGAACAGATGAACCGTCTGTTCGGTCTCCGCCAGACAGGAGGATTTGCCGGCGTGTACATCCGAATTCAAAGGCATTCAAGAAACTCGAAATCGGAACCGGACGATCCGCCGGCGATCCGCTTGCGCAGATAGATCACCGGCATATTGTCGACCAGCTTCCTGTATTGCGAGGCAGTTGGAACTCGCGGTTCTGCTGCCGCTGCCGCTGCATGAACCAGCGCAACCTCATCGACCGCCGATACCAGCAACAAAAGCAGCGCTCCCAGAACGACCAAGTGAAATTTGTATTTCTGGAAAAGCCCGGAGGAACCTGCGTATATACGGCGTCTTTTCGGAAACAGGGATCGACCCCTTGGTGTACGAGGTGGTGATAGTCGAGGTAAGCCGCCGGAGCGCCGCCGTCTCGCCAGGGAGATGTCGCGGGCCGGCTTTCCTTCGAGAATTTCCCGGATAACGGCGCTGGCCACCGACTGAACTCGATCGCCGGAATATAATATCCGCCCGCGAAGCTACCCTCCTCGTGATCCCGGTCGGTCAGCGTAAAAATCGGCGTGTGGGCCAGCCCGAAGATCACCCGCTGCACGTGATCGTCCAGGTATTCATGCCGGTTCTGGGTAACGAACCAGGAGTAGTAGATAATCCCTTTTTTATCGTCGAAACCCGAAAGCGTATCGAGCAACTGTCCGGTCGTCAATTCCGGCGTGCTGAGCGATTCGAACGCCAGATCCGGGAAATATTTCTTTACCGTCTGCCGCACCTCTTCCCGAATGCGGAGGCTGATGTAGCGATGATCCGAAATCAGGGCCACGGTATTCATTCCGGGCTGCAACTGCCGCATCATTTCGATCGTTTCCCGGATAAAGGGCTGTTTGAGGATGGTCAGGTTATATCCTTCGGCAATCTCCGAAGCCGGCACCGCCGTACGGCTGTCGAGGTTTCCGCCGAGCAAATCCTCGATCGAAGCAGGCATCGAATCGCGCGAATAGCAGATCACCGTCGGCACCTCCTTCCACTCCCCTGTCGAACAGGGACGGCAAACGAGCCAGCCGGGATCGCCGATATAGATGACCGCCCGGGGCGGAACGGGATATTTGGCGAGCAGCATCTCCCGTTTGGCTCGGGCGTCCTCGGGCGTCTTCATCATCGGGACGAGCAGCTCCTCGGTATCGACGCGCACCCCTTGTTGTCTGACCTCCTCCACCAACGACCGGTACAGGACATCCGACCATGCTTCGCCGAACGAAGCGGAATTCAGCAACAGAACGTAATTGCCGTTATCGGATCGCTGTCCATAAACCGATGGAAACCAACCGATGAGAAAAAATAAAATACACAGCCGCTTCTTCATAATTGCAGGCCGCAAGGACCCGGGTATCCGTTTACCAAATTCCAACGGTTAAAAGTAATAAAAATTGCCACACCTAAAATTTCTCAGGTATAAAAGCGGCCAGAAACAGAAATATAGCTTGAAAACCCGACTCACCGGGTCGTATCCCACGAACCGGAATCGTCGGTGCGCCTCCTACAAATCGTCGTCGGTCGGCAGCGGCCATTCGTCGGTGCGGAAAGGCGCCGCGGGTAGCCCCGCGCTGTTGACCAGGTTCGCTTCCCGCGTAAAGTTAGCCCATCCGTAACGCACGGCGACCGGAGACGGCACCGCCTCCGAACGGACGGTCACGCCGACCCCGTCCGGATTGACCGTAGCCGTAGCCGGGTGGAAACGCCGGTCTTCGCCGGCGACCGAAAAACCGGAAAGCGGCTTGCCGTCTCCCGAAGAAAGTCCGTCCGCGGTCTCGCGGAAAGTCAGCACGGCCGCACCGTCCCGATATTCCACCCCGTCAAGCAGCGGACTGCTACGCACGATATCTTTAAAGCCGTACACGTCGTGCAAGGCCAGATTCGCCAGGCGGGCGCCCACCTCCTTTTTATAAGGCGGGTGAATATTGAGCGAATCGCCCAGATGAAAGGCTACCACCATACCGGTATTCTCCCTGCGGTCGAGCAGGCGGCGCTGCACGTCCCGTAAATGCGGCCAGGCGGATTCGATCTCCGAACCCGACTCCCGGCCGTCGTAGCCGGCCAGTTGGACGAAATAAAATTTCAGGTCGGGATCGCCCCACCGCTCGCGCCAGGAATCGACCAGCATCGGGAAAAGATGTCCGTACTGCCGGGCCTTGGATGCGCTGGATTCGCCCTGATACCACAGAATTCCGCTGATCCCGTACGGAATCAGCGGCGCGACCATGCCGTTGAACAGATCTCCCGGCGTATGCCGCTGCCCCGCCACATCCCAGCACCACGGGAAACGCTCCTCCACCGGCAGGCCGTTTTCGAGCTGATGGATCGACTGCACGAAGCGGTCGTGGATCGGTTTGGTAACCGGATCTTCGACCAACTCGGAACGCGGCATCCAACTCTCGATGGCCGTCCCGCCGAAATAAGCGCCGATGACGCCGACCGGCACGCCCAGACGCTCTTTCAGTTCCTGCGCGAATGCGTAGGAGACCGCCGACCAGCGCGGCACGCCTTCCGAGTCCGCCTTCTGCCACCGTCCTCCGGCCGTAAACACCGGCTCCTGCGACGACCACTGGAATGGGACGAACAGGCGGATATCCGGATCGCTAACCATCGGCACATTGCTCTCCCACACTTTCATCTCCATGTTGGACTGTCCAGAAGCGAACCACACCTCGCCCACAGCCACGTCGCGGAGCGTCGCGGTATCCTTTCCCGAAACGACCCGCATCACCAGCCCGGTGTCGGCCGCGAGCGGCCTGAGCAGTATCTTCCAGTCGCCTGCGCTGTCGGCCCGCGTCTTGTAACTTTTTCCCGCGAAAGTCAGCCTGACCGACGCGCCGGCGGCGGCCCGGCCCCAGACCGGAACGCGGCGTCCGCGTTGCAGCACCATCCCGTCGCTGAAAACCATCGGCAACCGCAGGTTCCCCGCCAGGTTCTCGGGCACGGGACGATCCAGGCTGTAATCCGTGAACGTCACCGCATCGCACGCCGCATAGAGCCCGGTAACGCCCAGGCCGAAAGCCGGCATATGGTTTTCGATTCCGATTTTGAGCAACACCGTTCCGTCGGCGTTGTCGGTAACGACGATCTTCCACGGCCGCCAGTCCTCCCGGTCGACGACCGGAGCCCGGACGATGGAAAGATTATACTCCCGCTCCGGCTGCAAAACGGGAAAATGAGCCTCCTGCCACATGCGGAAATTACCGTACTGCCAGCGAAGCGTCTGGAGAGCCGTATAACCCGCCGCGGGAGTGATCCGCAGTAAATGGTAGTCATCTTTGTTTTCAATGTGCAGCGCAACGCCGAACCCGGCGCCGGCACAGACGTCCGACAACCTGAAGTTCACGCTCAGGTTAAACCATTCGCAATCCCAGAGGCCGCTGCGGTCGACCAGCAGGCAAGGTTGTTCCCCCGCTTCCGGAACGATCCCGGAGGCTCCGGTTTGCCACTTTCCGGAGAGGGTCTCCCAACGGGGAGCCTCGCCGTACGCTGCCGCACTACACAGCGCCAGCACGGCCGCCAGCACGAATCCGTAACAAGTATTTTTCACCGTTTCACTCGTATTCGTTAAAATCAGGTCATTCGACGGCCCGGACGCTCAGGTTCCGCACCATCAGCCCCGCATCGAAAGTTCCGGGAACTTCCCATCCGAAATTCATCCCCATCAGTTCCAGATCGTCGAGGTCGGTATGCAGAAACTGTCCTTTGTCCTTCATCGCGGCAACGCCCTGCCGGATCAGCGGCAACAGGTCGAGCCGGGCACGATGCCACTTCAAATCGTGGAAAGAAACGTCCCCCCAGATCGTGCGGGGCGGAATGGCGTAAATATAAGTCGCCGTGCCGATATCCCACTGCACGTACTCCGTGGAGTCGAGCCGCGGGTAACGGTAATCGAACGACGGGACGCCGACCCACAGCGAGAGTTGGTAATCCGGCGAATCGGGATTCACGTTGCGCATAAAAAAATAGAACGGCGACTGGGCCGTATGCAGGCTCTCGTTGAATTCGGCATCGGTCATCTTTTTGTCGCAATGGACGATCCGCAGCTCCATCGTGAAGTCGAGACGGCTGATCCGGCCGACGTTCGGACGGTTCTCGAAATCCTGCTGGATCAGCAGGTGCGGCCACGCGTCGCTGCCGGTACGCGGGGCTTCGTATTCGGTACTCGTCGTAATGTCGAGCAGCAGCGTACCGTCGGCAAAGCGGGTGACCTTTTTGCCGGGATTGGCGTACGTAACGCCGTCCCGCCCTTCGACCGGAACGGTTCCGCCCAGATCGTACTTGCTGGCCCACTGGGCCATTTGCCAGACAGGATCGGCGTCGCCCCGTCCGAAACGGATCGTATCCGTATTGGTCTTTTCGAACCCGCCGTTCTGCTGCACGATTTCGGGCCACAGCGGCGATACGGCCAGCCCCTTTTCGAACTTCGGATCGCCGAGAACTTCCACCCCGGCCGGTTGTTTTTTCCCGCTGCGGCTTTCGCGGCCGGCCGCGTCGCATTTCGGACTTCCGCCGAAACAAAGCGTGATCCCGGCCAGCGTCAGTATCCCGACCGCGACAGCACCTTTTCGTATTCTCATAACTTCCGTATTTTCAGATTCGGATCGTTCGCCGGCAGTCTCCCCGGACGAATTTTGTAAAGATAGCGATTGAAACGGAATCTACCAATCCGGCCGGAATAAAAAACAGACACGCCACCTCCGGATACGACAGGACAGCCTTCCTCCGGCACGCATCGATCGATAAACGCACCGGCAGAAGGCTGCCCCGTAACCGCGCCGAAGCACGGATCGTTTCGTCCGCCGTTATTTAGGATCGACCGTAAACGTTTTGGAGAAAGCGACTTTGCCGTCGTTCTGGTAATTCAGCGTAACAGTGAAGCCTACCGGCTTGGTAATATCGCCGAAATCAATACTTTCCATAGATTTTTCGATCTGTTTTACCATCAGATCGAACATCTCCCGGGCTTCCGATTCGGTCAAAATCTTCGTTCCGACCTGATTGCACATGCTCTCCAATTCGCTGTTGATCAGCGTTACGGTCAGCGCGTCGAGATCGCCGGCTTCGGTAATGGCCGCGCGCATGACATAGGCGTGAACGGCATCATCGTTCTTATCGTCCTTACAACCGGAAAAAAGCATCGCAACGCTCAGGCAGGCCAATACGGCCGTAAACAATTTCGTTTTCATCATCTTTGAAATAATATTTAGTAATTCATTAAAAGCGTCCTCCACTCTTTTTATCCGGACGTTCCCACGGGAAAAATACCGGTCCGGCGGCGCGATACGGATCGTTTACGGAAACGGCAACCGGAATCCGCCGAAAGAAACCGCAAAAGTAATTAAATATTTTCCCATTCCAAATATTCAGACGCATACCCTCGTCGCTCCCCGGGAAAACGCCTATCCAAAGAATCCCACCGAACGCAAAACCCGTACCGCCGGTTACGCTAATTTACACGGACAACGAGGTTTATTTTTGGAATTTCCACGAATAACCTTTTAATTTGTATCGTAATGAACTTCTCCGGACAGAAAACACAAGGCACTGCGATAGTTCGCCGGCCCTGACAGACATTATTAAACTGCTATTTACAAACTTTACAAACCACTCAAACACAACTTTATGAAAAAAATCGTCTTTTTGCTCGTAGCGGCGATCGCTGCCGGCGCCGTTTCGGCTCAGAAACCTTTCACGTTCGGACCCAAAGTCGGAATAAACGTTACGGACCTGCATCCCGACGGTCTCGACGACATCAATCACCTCTCCGGCACGAAACCCGCGCTGGTGATCGGCGCTTTCGCCGAATACCGGGCGGCCAAATGGTTCGCCGTTTCGCTGGACGTTTTGTATTCGCGCCAGGGTTCCAGCGCCGAAATCACCCAAGGCGCGCTCGGCTCCGAACACAAACTCAAATTCAACAACCGGCTGAACTACCTGAATATTCCGATCCTGGCCAACTTCTACGTCACCAACGGACTGGCGCTGAAAGCGGGTATCCAGCCGGGCTTCCTGCTCAGCGGCAAATACAGGGCAAAAGTCGACGGCGGCTCCTGGAATACCGAAGACACGAAGCATTATTTCAAATCGACCGACTTCTCGATCCCGGTAGGCATCTCCTACACGTTCGAACAAGGTCTGGTCATCGACGCCCGTTACAATATCCCGGTCACCGACATCGCGACGGATGAATTCAAGGAAGACTTTAGCGGCGGCAACGAGGAACTGAACAAAATGACCAACCGCGTATTCTCGCTGACCGTAGGCTGGAAATTCTAAGCGATTCGCCGATAACCCTAAAAACGTCCTCTGCCGGAGGACGTTTTTTTATGCCCGCAACCGAAAAGAACGGCTTTCTGCGACCCGGACAGCGAAAAAAGAAACGAGCCCGGATAACGTAGGGATATCTGGCCCGGTCGGCGAATCGGAGGATCAGCGCGCCAGCGGGTCGCGGTACACATCTTTTTTAATCCGTTCGATAAATTCGGGCAACCGTTCGGGCGTATCGTTTCCCATGATCCACAGCGGAGCGGCATCGCCGAAATTTTCGTAGGACGGCTGCACGTAGCTCCGATCGACGATCCGGTAGCCGTTGCGCCGGTAAAAAGCGACGCGCCGGGCGGTCAGCTCGTCCTCGGCCGGCTCCACTTCGAGCAGCCGGATTCCGGGCAGCGAGGTCTCCACGTGCTCGAGCACCTGCTGTCCAATTTTACGGTTCCGCATATGCGGCGCCACGGCCAGGTGTTCGAGGTAGTAAAACTCGCCCATATCCCAGTAGACGAACAGGCCGCAAAGCTCGCCGTCCGACTCGATCATATTGAAATGCATCGCAGGCGTCGCGCCGATCATCCGCCGGAGCTGCCCGACGGTACGCCGCTCGCTGCTGCAGAACGCCTCTTCGTAGAGGGGAACCAAGTGTTCCAGACGGCTGTCCTGTCCGTCGGTTATCCGAATCAGTTTTATCATATCACCTCGCTTTATAAAAATTCGACAAAAAGTCCGGAATCAGCCGCCGGACGGAGAACCGCCCCGGCCGGCCGCCGAGAATCACCGTCACGACCGCTGCCACGATCAGCGCGACGCCGGCGAACTGTTCCGCGACGAAACGTTCGCCGAGGAAAAAAATCCCGAGCGCGACGGCGGTCAACGGTTCGAGACAACCGAGAATCGCGGTCGTCGTCGAACCGATCCGCTGTACGGCCAACACCAACGTCAAATCGGATACCAAAGTGGGAATCAGAGCCAACAAAATCAGGTGGACGGCAGCCGACCAGTCCGGAATGGATTCGGGAATTTCCCCTTTTACGAACAGGTTCCCGGCGAAAATTATCGTTGCCGAAAGCAGGATGAAAAACACCATTTTGAGTCCCTTCATATGCTGCACGCACGATTTGTTGACGCCGACGATGTAAACGGCGTACGTAGCTACGGTCGCGAGCGCCAGTGTCAGCCCCTTCATCCCGACCGCGGCATCCGTTCCGCCCGAAAGCAGCCACACGCCGGCGACGGCCGCAAGCGCGGCGACCATCACGGACACCGAAATCCGGTCTTTGAAAAACAACGCCATGATCGCGGCGACCAGCAGCGGATACAGGAAATGGATCGTCGTGGCGACCCCGCTCGGAATATACAGGTAAGCGATCGTCAGCAGCAGCGACGTGAAAGCGTACAGCGCCCCCAGTCCGAACAGCACGCCGAATTCCCGGAGCGTAACGCGCAGGTCCGCCCGCCGGAGCAGCAGATAGGCTCCGACCACCGCGGACGACAGCGCAAAGCGGTAAAACATCACCGAATCGACCCCCATGCCGCCGCGGATCACAGGAAGTGCGAACAGCGGAATCATCCCGAACGTCGCCGACGAGATCATCGCCAGCAGAATGCCTTTGAATTGTTTCATACGAATCACCCGATTGATCTTACAGGCCGCAAAAGTCCGTAAAAAATTTTCGTTTCCGGTTAACAAATGTTAAAAACGAACTTTCGGGGGAATCTATTGTACGCCGGCGCGGATCCGACTCAGGAAACCTGCGAAATGCCGAGGTAAGAGGCGATATCCCGCAACGGAGTTTTTGCAGAATTTCCGGCTCGCGTTCGACCAGCAGCCGGTAACGTTCGGCCGCCGTCAGGAAATAACGCTCGACGAACAGCCGTTCCATCCGCAGGATGATGCGGTCGGACATCCGCCGGCTCCAGTTGGCCAGTTCGACCTCCTTCTCGAAAAGCCCGTCGAGCGTCTCGTTCGAAATTTTCAGCAGGTCGCACTCTTCGAGCAGTTCGACGTTCTCGTATCCGGACGAACGAAACAGGTAGGCGTTCATCGACAACAGCGACATGCCGGCGGTCGCAAACCAGATCGTCGCATCCTTCCCGTCCCGATACAGGAAACCGCGCGCGAATCCCCGCACGATGAAATAGCTGTACTTTTCGACCACGCCGTCCCGGATCAACAGGTGTCCCTTCGGCAGCGTGACGCGCTCGGTATGCCGCAGAAACAACTGCAACGCACCGTCCGAAACCGGGTACGCTTCCCGCATTTTTTTGATAAATTCTTCCATATCCCTGCCGTTCGGCACAAAGATAGCGATTCGTTCCCGATCCCCGGAGCTACCGGTGATTTTCATTCTCCGGCAAACGAAAAAGGCGGTCTGCGCTTGTTTTTACGGCATTGCATATTTAGAGGTTAAAAACTTCTATCTTTGCTCTTATGATATTAATTATTAAAACGACTCCTATGCTTCGCAAATTTTCGAATACCCGTTCCGTTTTTTTCGGTCGAGCAGGACTGATATTTTTCATGGCCTTCTTATGTTCGTCTTATTCCGGGAAGCAAACGGTACTTATCCATTCCCACAACGATTACCAGAAAAATATTCCTTTTTACCGCGCTTATTCCCAGCAGGTGCATACCATCGAGGCGGATATTTATGCGGCTCCTGCTTCCGATGGCTTGCTGGTGGCGCACGATCCTCACGAACTCGATTCGGCGCTTTCGCTCGATGAAATGTATCTCGAACCGCTGATCTTTTTATTCGGGCAAAACGAAGGACGCCCCTGGCGAGGTTCGGAGCAGGTGCTCACGCTGATGATCGACCTGAAAACTCCACTGCACCCGACCATTGACCGGCTGATCGCCAAGTTGAAAAGACATCCCGAAGTGTTCGATCCTTCGGTAAATCCGTACGCTGTGAGGATCGTGATCTCGGGCAGTCGGCCCGACCCTGAGGCTTTCGGGAGTATCCCGCTTTATTTCTTTCGACGGATTCATCGACGTGGACTATACGCCGCAGCAGGCTCGAACGGGTGGCTTTCATCAGCGAGCCGTTTTTCCGCTACTCGAAATGGAAAGGGGGTGCAGACACGCTCTCCGCCGAAGACCGGCAGGTAATCGAAAGTCTGGTGGCGAAGTCCCACAAAACGGGGAAACCTATCCGGTTTTGGGGGTCTCCGGACACCGTCAACGCCTGGGAAACGTTCCGCGAACTCGGCATCGACATCATCAACACCGACCGTCCGGAAGCCTGCACCCTTTATTTCCAGGAGCATTGACCGGTCGCTTCTCCCTTTCGGAAGAATGATCCGCCGGGATAACCGAACGTGCGTTGCATCCGCATAGCGACTGTAATTTAGAACAGAACTATTGCCTATTCGTTACCTCATCACAAAAAGAAAAGCGCAACAAGTCGGTAATTGACTTGTTGCACCATTCTAAAGGAAATCCCCGCATTCCCCCGTTTAAACGTCTCGGTACGGAAACGGGGAAGGATTACAACTTATATTCCTGCCGCTCTTGATCTGAATATCCTTCTCCTTCATTTCGCAGAAAGCCTCGATGAAGGCGCTCGCGAGACGGGCGTTGGTAATCAACGGAATGTTGTGGTCGATCGCGCCGCGGCGGATCTTGTAGCCGTTGGTCAGCTCGCGGTGCGAGTGGTTCTTCGGGATGTTGATGACCAGGTCGAATTTATGCGCGGAAATCATATGGATCACGTTGTCCGCCTTCCCTTCGTCCGGCCAGCTCACACATGCGGCCTTCACGCCGTGCTCGGCGAGGAATTTCTCCGTTCCGCCGGTCGCATAGATCTCGTAGCCGTTGTCCTGCAGCATCTTGCAGGCGTCCAGCAAGTCCACCTTCGAACGGGTGTCGCCCGAGGAGACCATCACGGCCTTTTCGGAATACTGTACCCGACCGAAATCATCGACGTCAGCAGCGCTTCGCTGAAATCGTCGCCGATGCAACCCACTTCGCCGGTCGACGACATATCCACGCCGAGCACCGGGTCGGCATTGTGCAACCGCGAGAACGAGAACTGCGACGCCTTCACGCCGATCCAGTCGATATCGAAATTCGTGTTGTCCGGTTTTTCGTACGAAGTGTCGAGCATGATCCGCGTCGCGGTCTCGATGAAGTTGCGTTTCAGCACCTTCGACACGAACGGGAAGCTGCGCGACGCGCGCAGGTTACATTCGATCACCTTCACGTCGTTGTTCTTCGCAAGGAACTGGATATTGAACGGGCCGCTGATGTTCAGCTCTTTGGCGATCTTGCGACCGATCTTCTTGATGCGGCGGGCGGTTTCGAAGTAGATCTTCTGCGCCGGGAATACCAGCGTGGCGTCCCCCAGTGGACGCCGGCGAATTCGACATGTTCCGAAATCGCGTATTCGACCACTTCGCCGTTGTGCGCCACGGCGTCGAATTCGATCTCCTTGGCGTTCTGCAAGAACTGCGACACGACCACCGGATACTCTTTCGACACTTTGGCCGCCAGGCTTCAGGAACGTCTCCAGTTCCTCGGCGTTGTAGCATACGTTCATCGCCGCGCCCGAAAGCACATACGACGGACGCACCAGCACCGGATAGCCTACCTTGCCGACGAAGTCGTACACTTCATCCATGTGCGAAAGCTCTTTCCAGGCCGGCTGGTCGATGCCCAACTGGTCGAGCATACTCGAGAACTTGTGGCGGTTTTCAGCGCGGTCGATCGACAGCGGAGACGTGCCGAGCACCGGAATATCCTGGCGGTGCAGCCGGATCGCGAGGTTGTTCGGGATCTGTCCGCCCACCGAAACGATCACGCCTTTAGGCATCTCCAGGTCGAGTACGTCCAGCACCCGTTCGAACGACAGTTCGTCGAAATAGAGCCGGTCGCACATATCGTAGTCGGTCGAAACGGTCTCGGGGTTATAGTTGATCATGATCGACTTGTAACCCAGCTTGCGGGCCGTCTGCACGGCATTCACCGAGCACCAGTCGAACTCGACCGAACTGCCGATCCGGTAAGCGCCCGAACCGAGCACGACGACCGATTTTTCATTCTTGAAATAAGGAACCTGGTGCTCCGTCCGTCGTAAGTCACATAGAGGTAGTTGGTCAGCTCGGGATTTTCCGAAGCAACCGTATTGATCCTTTTGACCGACGGCAGCACATTGTTCTTCTTGCGGACGGCGCGGACGCGCAGCGACTCCTTCTCGATATTGCCGTCCGGGTCTTCGACGAAGCGGGCGATCTGGAAGTCCGAAAAACCGAGCCGCTTGGCTTCTTGCAGTACGGCCGCGGGCACGTCTTCGATCTTATCGTACTTGCTCAGCACGAGCGAATAGTCGTGGATATTTTTCAGTTTGCCGAGGAACCAGGGGTCGATCTTGGTCAGGTTGTAGATCCGATCGATCGAATAACCTTCTTCGAACGCCTTGGCGATCGCGAAGATACGCAGGTCGGTCGGATGCGACAGTTCTTCTTCGAGGTTACCGAATTCCAGGTCGCGGTTGCCGACGAATCCGTGCATCCCCTGCCCGATCATCCGCAGTCCTTTCTGGATGATCTCCTCGAACGACTGGCCGATCGACATGATCTCGCCGACGGACTTCATGCTCGATCCGATCTGGCGCGAAACACCGGCGAACTTGCTCAGGTCCCAACGCGGGATTTTGCAGATCAGGTAGTCGAGCGACGGGGCCACGTAAGCCGAATTCGGCGTTCCCATCTCGCCGATCTGGTCGAGCGTATAGCCCAGGGCCAGTTTGGCCGCCACGAACGCCAGCGGATAGCCCGTAGCCTTCGACGCCAGCGCCGACGAACGGCTCAGCCGGGCGTTCACCTCGATCACGCGGTAGTCGTCCGTCTCGGAGTTGAACGCGTACTGGATATTGCATTCGCCGACGATCCCGATGTGGCGGATCACCTTTTGGAAAGTTCCTGCAACAAGGCCAGTTCCTGGTCGTCCAGCGAACAGGTCGGGGCCACCACAATGCTCTCGCCGGTGTGGATTCCCAGCGGATCGAAGTTCTCCATACTGGCCACCGTGAAGCAGTGGTCGTTCTTATCGCGGATCACTTCGAATTCGATCTCCTTCCATCCCTTCAGCGACTCCTCGACCAGTATTTGCTTCGAATAGGCGAACGAGCTTTCGCACAGCGTCCTGAACTCATCGAGGTTGCTGCATATGCCGCTGCCCAGGCCGCCCAGCGCATAGGCCGAACGCACCATCACCGGGAACCCGATCCGGTTGGCCGCCTCGATGGCCGCCTCCATGCTTTCGACAGCCTGGCTGACCGGGGTTTTGACTTCGATCTCGTTCAATTTCTTTACGAACAAGTCGCGGTCTTCGGTCGTCATGATCGCTTCGACCGACGTTCCGAGCACCTGCACGCCGTATTTCTCCAACGTGCCGCTGAGGAACAGTTCCGTTCCGCAGTTCAGCGCCGTCTGTCCGCCGAATGCCAGTAAAATGCCGTCGGGACGCTCTTTTTTGATAATCTCCTCGACAAAATAAGGAGTTACGGGCAGGAAATAAACCCGATCGGCGACTCCGTCCGAAGTCTGGATCGTAGCGATGTTCGGGTTGATCAACACCGTTGAAATTCCTTCGGCTTTCAGCGCCTTCAACGCCTGCGAACCGGAGTAATCGAATTCTCCCGCCTGTCCGATTTTCAATGCTCCCGAGCCGAGCACAATGACTTTTTGATTTCTTTGTTTACTGACATAGGTTAAAGATGTTTAAAGTCGACCTAAAAATTTCGTAAATGTACGGCGTTTTTTCGAATTATTAAGTCTGTGACGGCCACTTTTTTCGGCGGTCCGGCAACCGGAATCCGGAGGATCGCAGCCCGAGCGCCGGATATACCGGAGCCTCCGGAATCGCCCCGCCGGATTTCACTTCGACATATAACACTACATATCAACGTATTAACAAAAACGAACAACCCTAAATGCGCGCTAACGGATTCCGGCCGGAAAATAGTTCCTCCTTTTTTTTACCTTTGCGAAAAAATAAATCCGATCCGGCATATGGACAAGGTACTTATCATCGACGACGAACGGCAGTTGCGCGGCCTGCTGGCGCGCATCATCGGCCTGGAAGGATACGAAGTGATTCAGGCCGAAAACTGTGCGGCGGGACTCCGCCAACTGGAACGCACGCGCCCCGAGGTCGTGTTGTGCGACGTCAAACTGCCGGACGGCAACGGAGTCGACCTGGTCGGCCGGATCAAGGCGATCGCGCCCGATGCCGAAGTGATCCTGCTGACCGCCTACGGCAACATTCCGGACGGCGTGCAGGCGATCAAGAACGGCGCGTTCGACTACATCACCAAAGGCGACGACAATCCGAAGATCATCCCGTTGCTGAGCCGCGCGATGGAAAAAGCCAAAGCGCAACGGAAATCCGCCGCCGGACGGCAGCCGGAAACAGCTCCGTCGTTCGAGGCGGTCATCGGCTCGTCGAAAGCGATGCGAGACGCCGTTGAATTGGCCCGCAAGGTCGCGGCCACAGACACCTCGGTACTGCTCACCGGCGAAACGGGCACCGGCAAAGAGGTTTTCGCACAGGCCATCCACCGGGAAGGCGGCCGCAGCGGGAAAGCGTTCGTGGCGGTCAACTGCTCGGCATTCGCCAAAGATCTGCTCGAAAGCGAACTGTTCGGCCACCGGGCCGGAGCCTTCACCGGCGCCGCCAAAGACAAAAAAGGACTGTTCGAGGAGGCCGACGGCGGCACGATCTTCCTCGACGAAATCGGCGAGATGCCGATAGATCTGCAAGCCAAATTGTTACGAGTACTCGAAAGCGGCGAATTCCTGAAAATCGGGGAGACCAAACCGCGAAAGGTCGATATGCGCGTAATCGCCGCGACGAACCGCGACCTGCCCGAAGAGATCCGGACGGGCAATTTCCGCGAAGACCTCTACTACCGGCTGTCAGTTTTCCAGATCCGGCTGCCGTCGCTTCAGGAGCGGCCTCCGACATCGACGAGTACGTCCGCCATTTTGCCGGTATTTTCGCCGGAAAAATGGGAAAAAAGATCGACGCCGTCGATCCCGGTTATCTCGACCTGCTGAAACGGCACGCCTGGCGCGGTAACGTGCGCGAACTGCGGAACGTCGTCGAGCGCAGCATGATCATGGCCGAAGGCACGACGCTGCGCGTGGGGGATCTGCCGATCGAATTCCAACGTGAAAACGGCTCCGACGGGAACGACGCTCCGCCGACCTCGCTCGACGCGATCGAAAAACAACACATCGCCAAAATACTCAGCTACACCGGCGGCAACAAAACCGAAACGGCCCGCCTGCTGGGAATCGGCGTTACGACGCTCTACCGCAAAATCGACGAATACGGATTGTAAATACCTGAAAATATCCTCCGCCGTTCGATCCGGATCGAACGGCGGAGGCTTTCCAAAAACAGCGGGACGGGAAATCTGAATTTCCCGTCCCGCTGTTTATTTCGTCGATCCGGAAACTATTTCCCGGAGCAGGAAGACTTGCCGGCAGCGTATGCGGTGAGCATCCAGACCATTTTCTCCTGTTCGGCCAGGTAATCGGTCAGCATGGAAACCGTCACTTCGTCTCCGGCCTGCGAAGCAACCGACAACGCCTTGCGCTCCTCCCCGATCAGATACCCGTAAGTGTCGAGTATGTGTTCGAGAGCCTCCCCGCCGCAGGAAACATGATCCACTTCGGCGATCTTCGCCACTTTAAGATACTCGCTGAACTTATTCGAAGGCACTCCGCCGAGCTGAAGGATACGTTCGGCGATCTGGTCCACTTTTTCGGCCGCATCGTCGTACAGCTCCTCGAACTTCGTATGCAGCACGAAAAATCCGTGTCCTTTGATGTTCCAGTGAAAACCCCTGAGATTCATGTAATGAACCTGAAAATCGGCCAGCAACTGCTGAAGCGATACAACTACTTTACCGGCAGCCCCGGCTTCGAGATGAAGATAATCCAACGTTTTCATAATTTTTATTTTTTAGATGGTTATTCGTTTTCTTTTTTCTTGAGACAAAGATAATATGCATTTAAATATAAATCAAATCAATAATTTTTATATAATTATAATTTAATCAAATACTATCGTTTCCCGGCACCTGCCCGGTACGCCGGAACGCCCGTTTCCGGAAAGACCTGCAAATACGGTGCAATCCTGCTGCCGAAACACCGTTTTCCGCATCCGGGAACGGCGGCGAACGTGCGCAGCTTCCCTGAAAATCCTTCCGTTTTGGAAAGCGCACCCTTTCATTTCGGTAGGGTTCTCTAATACGCATCCGGACGACTCCTAACCATAAACAACTACATATCAAAACAATACATACAACGCTCAAAGAAACGGCATCCGGTTCGCTTTAAAACGGCACGAATACGAATTACTAAAATCAATCGAGTATGAATGAAATTTTGATGTTTCTGTTACTGTGTGCGGCAGGCGGTCTCTGCTTCTGCTTTTTCTTCAAATGTATCGGCCTGTTCGACAAAATCTAAAAACGACGACCATGTTTACAGTACTGTTTATCCTCAGCATCCTGATCTTCGGCTACCTGATGTATGTCTTGGTCAGACCCGAACAATTTTAACGAAACCAATCCTTAAAAGTAAATGAATACGGAAATTTCAGGCGTCGTCTTGCAACTGGCGCTGCTGATCGCGCTCAGTTACCCGCTCGGACGCTACATCGCAAAAGTATATAAGGGAGAAAAAACGCCGCTCGACTTCATGGCTCCGGTCGAACGGTGGATTTACCGTTTTTCCGGCATCAATCCCCACGAGGAGATGAACTGGAAACAGTTCCTCCGGGCCCTGCTGACCGTCAATCTGTTCTGGTTCCTGTGGGGCATGATTCTGCTCGTGGCCCAAGGCGTCCTGCCGCTGAACCCGGACGGCAACCCGGGCCAAACGCCCGACCAGGCGTTCAATACCTGCATCAGCTTCCTGGTGAACTGCAACCTGCAGCATTACAGCGGCGAAACCGGACTGACCTATTTCACGCAACTGTTCGTCATCATGCTGTTCCAGTTCATCACAGCCGCCTGCGGCATGGCGGCGCTGGCCGGCGTTTTCCGGGCGATGGCCGCGAAAACGACCCGGACAATCGGAAACTTCTGGGTCTACCTCGTCAAAAGCACGACCCGTATCCTGATGCCGCTGTCGCTGCTGGTCGGCATCCTGCTGATCCTGAACGGCACGCCGATGACCTTCGACGGCAAACAAACGCTGACGACCCTCGAAGGAACCGAACAGACGATCTCTCAGGGCCCGACCGCCGCGATCGTCCCGATCAAACAACTCGGCACGAACGGCGGCGGCTACTTCGGCGTCAATTCGGCCCATCCGCTCGAAAACCCGAACGCTTTCACGAATATTCTGGAATGTTGGTCGATCCTGATCATTCCGATGGCAATGGTCTTCGCGCTGGGCTTCTACCTGAAACGCCGTAAGCTGGCCTGGAGCATCTTCGGCGTGATGCTGTTCGCCTACGTGGTCGGGATCGCCGTGTCGGTCGACCAGGAGATGGGCGGCAGCAAACAAATCGCAGCTATGGAGATCCGGCAGGATATGGGCAGCATGGAGGGCAAGGAGATCCGGATCGGGTCGGCCGCATCGGCGATGTGGGGCATGACCACGACGGTCACGTCGAACGGCTCGGTCAACAGTATGCACGACAGCCAGACCCCGCTGAGCGGTATGCTGCAAATGCTGAACATGCAGATCAACTGCTGGTTCGGCGGCGTGGGCGTCGGCTTTATGAACTATTACGCCTTCATCATCATCGCCGTCTTTATCAGCGGGCTGATGGTCGGCCGCACGCCGGAATTCCTCGGTAAGAAGATCGAAGCGCGGGAAATGAAGATCGCGACGATGGTCGTACTGATGCATCCATTGATTATCCTGGTCGGCACGGCGCTGGCCTCCCACCTGGCGGCGCAAAATCCGGAACTGGCCGGCGCTTGGCTCAACAATCCGTCGTTTCACGGATTCAGCGAAATGCTCTACGAATATACCTCTTGCGCAGCCAATAACGGCTCCGGTTTCGAGGGACTCAGCGACAACACGCCGTTCTGGAACATCACCTGCGGGATCGTGTTGATCCTCGGCCGCTACTTCCCGATCGTCGGACAAGTGGCGATCGCCGGACTGCTGGCTTCGAAAAAATACATACCCGAAAGCGCCGGAACACTGAAAACCGATACGGCAACCTTCGCGCTGATGACCTTCGCCGTGATCGTCATCGTGGCCGCCCTGGCATTTTTCCCGGCGCAGGCGCTGGGTCCGATCGCCGATTATTTAAGCAAATAAACGATTGAAAACCATGAATAAGTCCAATTCGCTGTTCGATAAACAGCTCATCAAAGAGAGTCTCGGTGCATCGGTACGCAAACTCGATCCGAGGACGATGATTAAAAACCCGATCATGTTCACCGTCGAGATCGTCACGGCCGTCATGTTCGTCCTGCTGTTCTACATCCTCATTTCGGGGGATACGACCCAGGGGTCGTTCGGATACAACCTCGTCGTTTTCGTCGTGCTGTTCATTACGCTGCTGTTCGCCAATTTCGCAGAGGCGATCGCCGAAGCGCGCGGCAAAGCGCAGGCCGATTCGCTGCGCAAAACGCGCGAGGAGACCCCGGCCAAACTGGTCAACGGCAATACCGTTCGTATCGTCAGCAGCAACGCGCTGAAAAAAAACGATATCTTCGAATGTGAGGCGGGCGACATCGTCCCGGCCGACGGCGAGATCATCGAGGGGCTCGCCTCGATCGACGAAAGCGCCATTACCGGCGAAAGCGCGCCGGTGATCCGCGAGGCCGGCGGCGACAAAAGCTCCGTCACGGGCGGTACGAAAGTGCTGTCCGACCGCATCCGCGTCCGGGTGACCGCCATGCCGGGCGAAAGTTTCCTGGACAAAATGATTTCGCTCGTCGAAGGCGCTTCGCGGCAGAAAACTCCGAACGAAATCGCGCTGACGATCCTGCTGGCCGGGTTCACGTTGGTATTCGTGATCGTTTGCGCCACGCTGAAACCCTTCGCCGACTACGTGGGGGCCAACATCACGATCGCCGCGTTCATTTCGCTGTTCGTCTGCCTGATCCCGACCACGATCGGGGGACTGCTGTCGGCGATCGGAATCGCCGGAATGGACCGGGCGCTGCGTGCGAACGTCATCACCAAATCGGGCAAGGCCGTCGAGACGGCCGGCGACATCGACACGCTGCTGCTCGACAAGACGGGAACCATCACCATCGGCAACCGCAAAGCGACCAAATTCTACCCGGCACCGGAGATGGATATGGGTCGGTTCGTCGAAGCCTGCATGTACTCGTCGCTGTCCGACGAAACGCCCGAGGGGAAATCGATCATCGAACTGGGGCGCGAACAGGGCCGCCGCGTGCACGAACTGAGCACGATCGGCGCGCGGATGATCCGTTTCTCCGCCGAGACGAAATGCTCCGGCGTAGACCTGGCCGACGGCCGGCGAATCCGCAAAGGCGCTTTCGAATCGATCCGCCGGATCGTCGAGGGGGCCGGAAATCGGTTCGACGACGAAATCATGAAACTCGTCACGCTGATCTCGGAAAACGGCGGAACGCCGCTGGTCGTATCGGAGAACGAACGGGTGATCGGCGTCATCGAACTGCAGGACATCATCAAGACGGGCATCCGCGAACGGTTCGAACGCCTGCGCAAGATGGGCGTCAAGACCGTCATGGTTACCGGCGACAACCCGCTGACGGCAAAATACATCGCCGAAAAGGCCGGCGTGGATGACTTCATCGCCGAAGCCAAGCCGGAAGACAAAATGAGTACATCCGCCGCGAGCAGCAGAGCGGCAAGCTGGTCGCCATGATGGGCGACGGCACGAACGACGCGCCGGCGCTGGCGCAAGCCGACGTGGGCGTAGCGATGAACAGCGGCACGCAGGCTGCCAAAGAGGCCGGCAACATGGTTGACCTGGATAATGACCCGACTAAACTGATCGAAATCGTAGAGATCGGCAAACAACTGCTGATGACGCGCGGCACGCTGACGACATTCAGCATCGCCAACGACGTGGCCAAATACTTCGCAATCGTCCCGGCGCTGTTCATCGCCTCGATCCCATCGCTCGAAGCGCTGAACGTCATGCACCTGCACTCGCCGCAAAGCGCGATCCTGTCGGCCGTAATCTTCAACGCGGTCATCATCCCGCTGCTGATTCCGCTGGCCCTGCGCGGCGTGCGGTACAAACCGATCGGCGCATCGGCGCTGCTGCGGCGCAACCTGTTCATCTACGGCCTGGGCGGCGTGCTCGTCCCGTTCGTCGGAATCAAACTGATCGACCTGCTGATCAGCGTATTTTTCTAACCCGTAAAAAAGAAAATCATGAAAACATTCTGGAAATCCATCAAAATAACGCTCGCGTTCGCGCGCTGCTGGGCGTGGGTTACGTCCGTGATCCTGTGGGAGTCGGCAGCATAGCCGGGCCGAACGGCGGCCGGGCGGCCGTCGTTACCGAAAACGGCCGGATCGTCGGGCGGCAAACGTCGGACAATCGTTTACGAAAGCGACCTATTTCTGGGGCCGTCCTTCGGCGGTCGAGTACAACGGAGCGGTTCGGGCGGCAGCAACAAGGCTACGACCAACCCCGAATACCTCGATGAAGTAAAAAGCCCGCATCGACACCTTCCTGACCTTTCACCCGTACCTGCTGCGAGGACGTGCCTTCCGAGATGGTCACCGCCAGCGGCAGCGGACTCGATCCGGACATCTCCCGGCCGGTGAAGCCTACGTACAGGCGCGGCGCGTGGCACCCGAAGCCCGCGGACTTTCCGAGCAGACCGTCGAAGTCCGTGATCCGGCAGACGATCCAAAAACGATGGCTGCTGGTCTTTTTCAAAAAGGTAAGATTTCGACCTGGTTAAACGTACTGCAACTGAACGCCTCGGCCGGACGACCGGCTCGGGAAACGAGGCGGCCCGCGTCATCTGAAACGAGGCAGGCCGTGAAGACCGGATCGTCCATTCGAATTAAAAACAATTTAAAAACAACCCGACTTTTAAAACAAATCGACCATGAAAAACAAATTTTAAACCGCAATCGTTTTATTTGCCGTACTGGACCGGAATGCTGCTCGCAGACTGCAATGGCTCGGAAAAAGGCGTACGGGTCAAAGTCGGAGCCGATTTTCGTCAGCAGCTTCATCCTGGCGCGGCAACGAGGCAACGTGAGCAACAGCCCGACGCTCGGCATGACCGGCCGATTTCTCCGCTGACCGCATGGGGTCGGCCGACTGCCGGAGAACCTGGGGAAGCCGACCTGACGGCCGCCTACATTGGCCGGGCGACCTCCGCTGACCGACTATTACTGGACGCCTCATCGACCAAACGTTACACCGAAAATGCTTCCGTTTCGGCGCCGACTCGCCCCACCGATCGAAGGAGGAGCCACTGGTTTCGGGCGAACGTTTTCACGCTGGCTGGCCACGGTGCTGGCGGAGCCGACGAACGACGAAGGACGGCAGAACTACGCGACCTATGCGGAAATTTCTCATCCGTTCGCAGTCAAAAGCGTGGACATGAAGGCAGCGGTAGGATTTCGCCTGGCCACCGAGAATTGTGTGTACGACCGGATTCGCTACGTGCAGAACGCGTCCTGAATGCCGGTGCGGGCAGGAACGATCCGTTTCGGAATCCATGTCTCTGCGGAATTTTTACCGGCTGATATGGAATCCGCCAAAGATGATGTTAACTTTGTAGGCGGATTCTCAGAATGCTAATTTTATGGATCAAAAACAGAGCATTTTTAGCACTTCCTGGACCTGATCAAGCAGTCGCACCGGGGTAAGTTCAAGATCTATATCGGTATGATCGCCGGCGTAAAAGACTTACCGGCTGCAAGAGGCACACCAACTGCTCGAAGTGGGCGTGGATGAAGATCGTATATATCGAGACGAAACGGACGTCCCCGAGACGGAAGCCCTCGTAGCAGGGCTTCCTGTCATTCGCGCCAAACTGTTCTACAAAGGCAGTCGAACTCGAAGAGCTGGACATGCAGGGCGTCATCAACACCATCCCGAGATCGTCGTCGTCGACGAACTGGCCCACACCAATATCGAGGGCGGCAGGCAACCCAAACGGTGGCAGGACGTGATGCAGATTCTCGATGCAGGCGTCAGCGTCATTTCGGCCATCAACATCCAGCATATCGAGGGCGTGAACGAGCAGGTGCAGGAGATCACCGGCATCGAGGTGCACGAGCGCGTGCCGGACAGCGTGCTGGCCATGGCGGACGAAGAAGTAGTGAACATCGACCTGACGGCCGAAGAGCCGATCGCCGGCTGAAAGACGGCAAAATCGGCAAGCCGGAGAAAGTATCGGGTCGCGCTGGACAACTTTTTTCCGGCAGGAGAACATCCTCCAGTTGCGCGAACTGGCGCTGAAGGAGGTCGCGCTGCGTGTGGAGAAGAAGGTCGAGAACGAGGTATCCGAAAATCGGCGTGCGCCACGAAAGCGACCGTCTGCGGCGATCGAC
>VOFH01001189.1_pt1 | contig 24001 bp, 26 predicted proteins | sample 5384091 | NCBI WGS metagenome assembly VOFH01 (sample SAMN12384727, study PRJNA508395) | human gut metagenome | isolation source: healthy gut G | host: Homo sapiens
ATTTCAACCTCGACCTGTTCGTCAAAAACAACGTTAAGTTGCTGGTGACCGTCGGGGGCGACGATACGGCTTCGACTGCGAACCGCATCGCCAAATTCTTGGCAGCCAAAAAGTATCCGATCGCCAACATCCATGTTCCGAAAACGATCGACAACGACCTGCCGCTGCCGGCCGGCTCGCCGACGTTCGGCTATCAGTCCGCCAAGGACATGGGTTCGATCATCGGCCGCACGGTCTATACCGACGCGCGTACCAGCGGCAACTGGTTCGTCGTGGCTGCCATGGGACGTTCCGCCGGACACCTGGCGTTCGGCATCGGTACGGCCTGCCACTATCCGATGATCGTGATTCCCGAGATGTTCAACAAGACCGAGATTACCGTCGAGAAGATCGTGAACCTCGTCGTTTCGTCGATCATCAAGCGGAAGATCATGGGACTCGACTATGGCGTGGCGATGATCTCGGAGGGCGTATTCCACTCGTTGAGCGATGCCGAAATCAAAAAATCGGGGATTCATTTTTCGTATGACGACCACGGGCATCCCGAACTCGGCAAAGTGTCGAAAGCTCACATATTCAATGAAATGCTCGAAAAGAAATTGGGCGAACTGAAAATTAAGGTGAAATCCCGTCCGGTCGAAATCGGTTACGAGGTGCGCTGCCAGACTCCGGTCGCTTACGACCTGGTTTACTGCTCGCTGCTGGGTATGGGGACTTATAAGTTGTTCAGCGAAGGCAAGACCGGCTGTATGGTGTATGCCGATCCCGCCGGACAGATTTCTCCGCTGTACCTGAAAGACCTGCAGGATCCCGAAACCGGCAAGATTCCGCCGCGTTTGGTCGATATCAATTCGGACAAGTTTACGATGGTCATCAAAAACATCCTGAACTACGTTACGCCGGCCGATTACGAAGCCGCCAAAAAATACGTGCCGAATCCGGAAGCTTTCGATTTCTACAAGATTCTGGAGTGGAACGAATAATCCGTTCCGCCGGATAAAAAATAGATCAGGGCTGCATCCTTCCGGTGCAGCCCTGATTGTTTAAGTTTTATTTAGATAAGCGCTTACTTTCGTCGTCCATATCCGCCATATCGGTGTCGATGATTTCATCGTCGTCCTTAATCTCGTCGTCCCCGAAGAAGTCTTTGTCGTCCTCTTCGACCTGATCGTCCACTTTGACGTCCACTTTGATCAGGTAAGAAGTGTCTTCGGTTTCCAATACGATCGCGTAGAAAAAATCCCCGGGGCCTTTGTCGATGCGGATCATGTGATCGGTATATCCGTTCGGATATTGCTTCTTCACCTCATCCCGCAATTCAGGCGAAAGGTTCTTGTAACTGATAGCAACTCGCTTCTTTTGTTTCTTTTCCGTCATTGTTTCCCAAAAATTTTCTGCAAGTATAAGCAAAATTTGTAAATCAAAACACGAACATCCCAAAAAAACTGCAAATTGTCCGTATGGCCTGTTTTTTACTCCGAAACGTTGCCGTTTGGGGTCTGGTTTTTGTGTTTGTTTTTTATTAGTTTTGTCACGGCTTTCCCGTAGGCGGCACAAAAGTAATGCCTTTTATATTAAATCGGTACTATTATGCGGCAGAAAATCGAACAACTTCGCGAACAAATCAATGATCACAATTACCGGTATTACGTACTGAATGATCCGCTGATCGGCGATTACGAATTCGATGCCCTGTTACGCGAGTTGCAGGAGCTCGAAAAAGCCTACCCGGAGTTCGACGATCCCAATTCGCCGACGCATCGCGTCGGCAGCGATGCGACCAATGAGTTTCGCACCGTGGAACACCGTTATCCGATGTTGTCGCTGTCGAATACCTATTCGCTCGACGAGCTGCACGAATTCGATGTTCGCATCCGCAAGGAGGTGGAACCTGTGGAATACGTATGCGAGCTGAAATTCGACGGCACGGCGATCAGCCTGACTTATCAGGACGGTCGCTTGTCGCAGGCCGTGACGCGCGGCGACGGGACGCGCGGCGACGACGTGACGGCGAACGTAAGGACGATCCGCACCGTGCCGCTGCGGCTTGCCGGGGACGATTACCCGTCCTTTTTCGAAATTCGCGGCGAGGTGCTGATGCCGTTCCGCTCGTTCGAACGACTGAACCGGGAGCGGGAAGACATCGGGGAGACGCCGTTCGCCAATCCGCGCAATGCCGCCGCCGGGTCGCTCAAACAACAGAGCTCGGCCGAAACCGCCCGCCGCGAGCTCGACTGCACGCTGTATGCGCTGGTCGGCGACAAGCTGCCGTTCGAAACCCATTACGAAAGTTTGCAGGCGGCCCGACGTTGGGGATTTAAGGTATCCGATCAGATCAGCCTGTGCCGTTCGATCGACGAGATAGACGCTTTTATCCGTCATTGGGATAAGGCGCGTTACGACCTGCCGTTCGCTACGGACGGCGTGGTAATCAAAGTGAACCGTTTCGCCGATCAGAATCGGCTCGGTTATACCGCCAAGGCTCCGCGCTGGGCCGTAGCCTATAAATTCAAAGCGGAGCAGGCCCGCACCCGGCTGTTGTCGGTCGATTTTCAGGTCGGGCGTACCGGGGCGGTGACGCCGGTCGCCAACCTCGATCCGGTGCCGCTGGCCGGCACAACCGTCAAACGGGCTTCGCTGCACAATGCCGAACAGATCGCGCTGCTCGATATCCGGCTCGGCGATATGGTCTATGTGGAAAAGGGCGGCGAAATTATTCCGAAAATTACCGGCGTTGATCTGTCCGAACGTCCGGCCGGCAGCGAGCCGTTCAAGTTCATCACGCACTGTCCGGAATGCGGAACGGAATTGGTCAAATACGAAGGCGAGGCGCGCCATTACTGTCCGAACCCAAGCCATTGTCCGCCGCAGATCGTCGGCCGTATCGTGCATTTCATTTCGCGTAAGGCGATGAATATCGACGGTCTCGGCGAGGAGACGGTGCAACTGTTGTACGATTCGGGGCTGGTCGCCGATATCGCCGATCTGTACCGGCTGAAACGCGAGGACCTGGTCGATTTGCCGCGTCTGGGCGAAAAATCCGCCGACAATATTTTAAACAGTATCCGGGAGTCGTTGAACGTTCCCTTTCATCGGGTGTTGTTCGCGATCGGGATTCGCTTTGTCGGCGAGACGACCGCCAAAACGCTTGCCGCGCAGTTCAAGAGCCTCGATGCGCTTGCCGCGGCTACGCCCGAGGAGCTGGCTACGGCGGAGGATATCGGCGAGCGGATCGCTGTCAGCGTGCGGGATTACTTTCTCGATCCGGCGAACCTGGATATTTTGGAGCGGCTGAAGGCGAGCGGCCTGCATTTCGAAGCCGGGGAATCGGCGCGTCTTTCGGATCGTCTCGACGGTAAAAAAGATCGTCATTTCGGGGACGTTCGAAAGACATTCGCGCGATCAGTTGAAACAACTGATCGAGGCGCACGGCGGCAAGAATCAGGGAGCTGTTTCGTCCAATACCGATTATCTGTTGGCCGGCAATAATATCGGCCCGGCGAAATTGACCAAAGCCAATAAGCTGGGCGTCAAAATTATCGGCGAGGCCGATTTCGAACGGATTATTGCCGGAGAAGCCGTCGGGGAGAAGGAACACGATGAAATTCCCGTTGCGGAACAATCGTCGTCCGAGAAAAAAGAAGAACCCTCGGAAAATAATTCGAAGCAGCGCACCTTGTTCGGGTAAAAAATATTAAATTTGTCCGAAAATTAACATTTCACGATGAAACCTAACATGAGAGGCGTGGGGATCGCCCTGATAACCCCGTTTTCGGAAGACGGATCGGTCGATTTCGGCGCATTGGAAGCGCTGGTTGAACGGGTGACTGCCGGCGGGGCCGATTACCTGGTCGTGCTCGGAACGACGGCCGAAACGCCTACGCTGACTGCCGACGAGAAAGAGGCGGTCGTCAGTTGCGTGGTTCGGAAGAATAACGGACGCCTGCCGGTCGTGCTCGGAATGGGCGGTAACAATACGGCCGAAGTGGTGGCTTCGATCCGCAAAACCGATTTTACCGGGATCGATGCGATCCTTACGGTCACTCCTTATTATAATAAGCCTTCGCAGGAGGGTATTTATCAGCATTACAAGGCGGTTGCCGCTGCGGCTCCGTGCGGAGTGGTGCTGTACAACGTGCCGGGACGTACCGGCGTCAACATGAAAGCCGAAACCGTGCTGCGCCTGGCGCACGATTGTCCGAACGTCGTCGCGGTCAAGGAGGCCAGCGGATGCCTGTCGCAGGCGGCTTATATCCTGCGCGACCGGCCGGAGGGATTCGCCGTGGTTTCCGGCGACGATAACCTGACCCTGCCGATGGTGGCGCTGGGCGGGGACGGGATCATCTCCGTCGCAGCTCAGGCTTTCCCTGAGAAATTCTGCCGGATGGCGCATTTGGCTCTCGACGGCCGCGTGAAAGAAGCGGCTTCGCTGCACCTTCAGATGATGGAGGCGGTCGATTCCCTGTTCGAAGAGGGGAATCCGACCGGCATCAAAAGTGCTGCGCTGAGTTGTCTGGGCGTGATCGGCAATTATTTGCGCCTGCCGCTGGTGCCTGCCAGCGACCGGTTGGTCTCCAAGATCGACGGCCTGCTGAAAGCGTACGAACTCCGTTGACCGCTTCGCGGGCCGACCGAATAAGCCCTAAATTTCGTCCGCGTCAAATATTTTTATATTTTTAGCGTTTATTAAGGGTGAAATATAAAGATATGAGACGAATTGTTTTCTCTTTGGCGGTGTTGATGTTTGCAGGGGTTTTGTCCGCTGCGGCGCAGCAGGATACGGTGCGGACACAGGCCCCGGATAACGACGCGATCCTCCGGGAAACGATCAACAGCGCTTCCCCTTACTATTACCCGACGCTTTTCACCCGTTATCTGACCGGCGATACGACTCTGACGGATACCGACTACCGTTATTTGTACTACGGTTTCGTATGGCGTCCGGAATACAAGCCGTTCGAGACGCCGGCGGCCCGCGACAAGATCCTGCAAATTCTGGAGGCCGATTCGCTGAACGAGGCGGACTACCGGCGGGTTATCGCCTACGGGAACGAGGTGTTGAAAAAAGAGCCGTTCGATCCGGGAGCGATCAATTTCCTGATTTACGCTTACGGCGGGATCGGAGATACGCTGAACGAGCGGATCAACTATTACCGGTTGCAGGGGGTGCTGAATGCGATCAAGTCTTCGGGAACCGGACTGAGCGAGGAGTCGCCGTGGCACATCATCTATTTTTCGCATGTGCGCGATTTTCTGGCCAGCGAGAATATCATTTGCGGCAAGAGCGCGTGATCAGTCGGACGGTGGCTTATACGCCGCTGCTGGTGAAGGAGAAAGGAGTTAAAGGATATTATTTCGATTTCGGGCGGATCTATTGGCAGCGGCCCGACAAGGAGCCCGAAAAGCGCAGTAGCGGATGGGAATTCAACGGACTGCCGTTGAAAAGGCGGGCGGCGCCCAGTGTGGAGAAGGTTGAGTAAAAACAGTTATTAAGAAGACAGAGAATGAAACGTAAAGGATGGATTATTTTGGCGGTCGTGGCAGTCGTTGTGCTGGGCGCTTATTCATGGTTGAAAGGAAGTTACAACGATATGGTCAGCCGCAGCGAAGCCGCTACGGCGCAGTTGGGCAACATTGAGAATCAGTATCAGCGTCGCGCCGACCTGATTCCGAATTTGGTGAGCACCGTAAAGGGTTACGCCGCCCACGAACAGAATACGCTGGAACAGGTAGTCGAAGCGCGTGCGAAAGCGACGCAGACCCGGATCGACGTGAACGATGCCGCCGCTATGGCCCGTTTCGATCAGGCGCAAGGCGGCTTTCGTCGGCGCTCAGTCGGTTGATGGCTATCTCCGAGAGTTATCCCGACCTGAAAGCCAACCAGAACTTCCTGGATTTGCAGACGCAGCTCGAAGGGACGGAAAACCGGATTGCCGTCGAACGGCGCAAATTCAACGATGCCGCGCAGCAGTTCAACACCTATATCAAAATGTTTCCGCGCAACCTGCTGGCCGGAATGTTCGGATTCGCCCCGATCGGTTATTTCGAAGCGCAACCCGGTTCGGAAGTCGCTCCTAAAGTCGAATTTTAACGGGTCGCATACCGATGAGATCGCTGTTAAGGATCTTTGCCTGCTGGTGCGGCGCGGCTTTGCTTTCGCTGCCGCTCGTCGCGCAGCAGTTGCCCGATCAGATGTCGCCGCCGCACTTGGTCAACGATTTCGCCGGATTGCTCGACGAGGCGCAGCGCCGGTCGCTGGAACAAAAGCTGGCGGATTTCGACCGCGAGACTTCGACGCAGATTACCGTCGTTACGGTGGACGATCTGGACGGTTACGCTCCGGCCGACTATGCGCAGCGGCTGCACGACAAGTGGGGAGTCGGACGCAAAGGCAAGGATAACGGGATTCTGATTCTGGTCAAGCCGTCGCAACCCGATTCCCGGGGCGAAGCCTACATTTCGGTGGGATACGGCCTGGAAGGGGTGATCCCGGATATTACCGCCGGGCGGATTTTGGATCAGGAGATGATCCCGGAGTTTCGCCGGGGAAGCGTTTATGACGGGTTGGACAAGGCGACGAACGTACTGATGCAACTTTCCCGCGGGGAATTCACGGCCGATCAGTATGCCGGTCGAGACGAAGGCGGCGGAGTCGCCGTCGGGCTGGTAGCGATTCTGGTGCTTTTCTTTTTGTTTGCCGCCGGCCGCAAGGGAGGAGGGCATGGAGGCAACGGCAGCCGCGGCGGGGGAGGGTGGTTCCCCCCGATTTTCCTGGGCGGCGGGTCGCGTGGCGGAGGCAGTTTCGGAGGCGGAGGTTTCGGCGGTTTCGGAGGCGGAATGTCGGGCGGCGGCGGAGCCGGACGTGCCTGGTAGGTTTGATAACGAACAATAATACGGATTCGATGGGAAAATTTTACTTTTCGGTTTTAGGGCTGATAGCCTGTCTGTTTTTCTCCTGCGGAAAGAATGAAGATGGAGGAAAAATCGATCCGCCGCCTGTAAAGAGCGGGCGGACGATCCTGGTCTATATGGCCGCCGATAATAATTTGGTGAACTCCGCCTGGCAAAATGTCGATCAGATGCTTGTCGGAATGGAGTCGATCGACGGGAACCTGATCGTCTATATCGATCCGCAGGGAGGTACTCCCCAATTGTTGAAGATCGAGTCGGGAGGCAAAAAGACGGTCGTCGAGGAGTATGCGAAAGAGAATTCCGCATCGACGTCGGTGCTGAGCCGGGTGATCGCGCGTACCAAAGCGCTGTATCCGGCCGAATCCTACGGGCTGGTGCTGTGGTCGCACGGATTGGGCTGGGCGCCTGCCGGAGTGATTCCGAAAAGCTATTCGGCGGACGATCTGTGGCGGAAAGATCCGAATGCGCCCCTTACCAAATGGTTCGCTCAGGACGGCGCCAATTATATCGACATTTCCGATCTGGCCGGGGCGTTGCCCCGGGATCGGGAATTCGACTTCCTGCTGTTCGACGCCTGCTTTATGGGGAGTGTCGAGGCGTTGTACGAACTGCGGAATGCCGCCAAATACATCATCGCTTCTCCGACGGAGATCCTTTCGTCCGGTTTTTCGTACGATGCGATTTTGCCGGAACTGTTCGCGGATACGCCGCGGTTCGAAGAGGTCTGCCGACTGTTCGTCGATTACTACCGGCAATCGTCGTCTACGTGGCCCTATGCCTCGGTCGGTCTGATTAAAACCGACGAACTGGACGCGCTGGCTGCGGCTGCCAAAGCGTTTTACGCCTCCGCTTCGCCCGCTTCGGCGGATGTGTCGCAGGTTCAGTATTTGGAGCGGATGCAGACCCACGTTTTTCACGATCTGCTGGACTATTATTCCAAAATCGGCGGAGATGCCGCTCTTTATGCCGCGTTCGCCGGGCAACTTCGCAAAACGGTGGTTTACGAAGATCATACCGAGTACGTTTTCAGCGCCTATTCCGGTCCGGGAGTAGGACCCTTTAATATGTGCGTCAAGCTGAATACTTTCTGCGGACTTTCCACGTACGTTCCGCGCGACCTGTCCGCGTTGCAACTTCTGCAAGAATCCTATAAGGAAACCCCGTGGGCGAAAGCGGTCGGGATCGCTTACTGAGTTGCGGCGCTCTTTTCTGCCGATTCTTCCGGCGACATGATGCCGCCTCCGAGCGCTTTGTAAAGCGTGGCGTAGCTGCTCATCGTTGCGCTGAGCGTCTCCGCGTAATCGGATTGCGCGTCGAATAATGTTCGTTGCGTTTCCAGAACGTCCAAGTAACTGATCTGTCCGGCGGCGTACTGCTGCTGCGACAGCCGGTCGGCTTTTTCGGCAGCCGTTACCAATGTCAGCATCGATTCGAGTTGGGTACGGTAAGTGCGGACGGCTGTCAGCGCGTCTTCGACCTCCCGGAGCGCCTGCAGAAAACATTGCTCGTAATTCATAATTGCCTCGCGGTGTTTCTCGCGCATGATCTGTACCCTGCGTTTGTTGGCTCCGAAATTGAAAAACCGGCCCCTGTAATCCCCTCCTGCCGCCGACCACATCCAAGCATTGTGATCGAACAGCTTTTTGAATTCCTCGCTGAATACGCCGCCGTTTCCGGTCAGCGCGATGCTCGAAAACGCATCGCCTGCGCCACGCCGATCTGAGCGTTGGCAGCCATCACCTGATAGTAAAAGCTTCGACCATGTCGGGCCGACGGGCGAGCAGGTCGGACGGCAAACCGGCGGGCACTTCGGCCGGAATGCGGAGGTCGACCAGCGGAGTGTGTTTGCCGACGACCTGCGAGGGATTTTGTCCCAGCAACAGGCTGAGGGCGTGTAACGCCTGCTCGCTGGCGCGTTCGTACTGGGCATTCGCCGCGGCGGCCGTGGCATAGGCCGCTTCTCCTGGCGCAGTTGCAGGCTCGTCGATCGAGCCGATCGCATAGCTTTGTTGCTGCAGCGCGTAGGTCGCTTCGCGGGAAATGCTGGTCTGTCGGGCGGTTTTACCGGCATATTCGTACTGCAGGTAGGAAAAATAGGTCGATGCCACCTCGGCTACCAGCGAAACCAACACGCCTTGCGCCGCCCGGTCGGTCGCCAGCAGTTGCGCGCGGTCGGCTTCGCTCATCCGCCTGATTTTGCCGAACAGATCCAGTTCCCCAGGAGATGCTCGGTTTGATGATATAGGTTTCCACCGGTTTGTCGCTTTTCAGTCCGATGAAGGACTCCGTGCCGTACTGTCCGGTGACGCCGTAGCTTACCGACGGCCACAGACCGGCGCGGGTCTCCTTCAGCGTCAGCCGCGCCTGTTCGACCCGGGAGAAGGCGATTTCGACGTTGCGGTTGTTCTCGATTGCCGTCGCGATCAGCCTCGTCAGCGTCGTGTCGTCGAACAGTTGCCACCAGTAGAGATCCGTTGCGGCGGTGCCGGCCGCTCCCATGTATCTCGGCGGGGTTTCGACGACCGGCGCTTTGAATTTCGGACCGACCGTGCAACTGCCCGCAAAAAGGACGATCAGCGGGAATATCCGGATAAAATATCGTTTGTTCATATCGAATCGCATCATGATTTATTTTACGGCCGGACTGTTTTCCGTCGCGGCTTTTTGATTTCGTTTTTCTTCGTAACGTCCCCATTTTCCGATCAGCACGAACAACCCGGGGTAAGCGAACAGTCCGATCAGCGTGGCGATCAGCATACCGCCGAACAGCGCCAGCCCCATGATGTTGCGCGCGACGGCATTGCTGCCGGTCGCGAAGATCAGCGGCAGTACGCCCATCAGGAACGCTACGGCGGTCATGATGACCGGCCGCACCCGCAGTTTGGCTCCTTCGAGAGCCGCCTGTTGCAGGTTCATGCCTTCGCTGAATTTGTCGCGGGCGTATTCCACGATCAGGATCGCGTTTTTGGCCGCCAGTCCGATCAGCATGATCAGCGACACCTGCATGAAGATGTCGTTGACGTATATCGGGTCGAACAGGTGCGCCAGGTAAGTGAAGCCCATCGCCCGAGCAGCGCGAACGGGATGCCGAGCAGGATGCTCAACGGCAGGCTCCAGCTTTCGTACAGCGCGGCGAGAATCAAAAAAACGAAGATCACCGCATAGAGGAATACGATTCCCGCGCCGCTGTTGTGGGCTTCCTGGTACGACATGTTGCTCCATGCGTAGCCCATGTCGTCCGGGAGCACCTCGTCGGCGACTTCCGCGAGGGCGGTCATCGCTTCGTCGGTCGAGTATTTCGTCGAAGGCAGTCCCGTCACCCCGGCCGAGCGGTAGAGGTTGAAGCGGTTCGTGAACTGCGGCCCGGTCGTGTCGCGCACCGTGATGAAGGCCGACAGCGGGACGCTTTCGCCCCGGTTGTTCGTCAGATAGAACTGGCTGATCTTCGATTCGTTCAGCCGGTACTCGCTTTCGGCCTGGATATTTGGTACATCCGGCCGAAACGGTTGAAGTTGTTGACGTACATGCCGCCGAGATAGGCCGACACCTGCGTATGCAGTTCGTCCAGCGAAACTCCCGCGCTCAGTACTTTGTCGTTGTCGATCGAGATCGCCTTTTGAGGCACGTCGGCCTGGAACATCGTGCTGATGCTGGCGATTTCGGGGCGCTTCTTGGCCTCTTCGATGAATTTTCCGGTGTATTCGGCCAGGTATTGCGGCGTGTTGCCGCCCTTGTCCTGGATCATGATCGTAAAGCCCGAACTCGGTCCCAGGCCGGGAATCGACGGCGGTCGAACGTAAAGACTTCGGCAGCGTCGATCTTTTCGTAAAGTTCCATGTTCAACGCTTCGGTGATTTGCGCTGCGGTCATCTTGCGTTTGTTCCAGTCTTTCAACCGGATAAATATCAGACCGCTATTCGGCGATTGCGTGCCGGCCAGCAGGCTGAATCCGGCGGCCGAGGTGACCGACTGGACATTGTCGTTTTTGTCGAGAACGTCGTTGATCTGCTTGATGACCGCTTCGGTGCGCGTCAGCGAAGCGGCGTTGGGCAGTTGGATGTTGGTAATCAGGTAGCCCTGGTCTTCGTTCGGTAGGAAACCGGTCGGGATCTGCTTCATCAGGATGACGACTGCCGCCGCCGAAATGCCGATGAACAGCAGCGTTCGCGCGCTGTGTCGGACGATCACGCCGCTGGTTTTCAGATAGCCGTCGACGCCGCTGGTAAAACGGCGGTTGAACCACCGGAAAAACCGGTTGTCCGTCTGGCCCTCTTTCTTGGGACGCAGCAGCAGCGAACAGAGCGCCGGACTCAGCGACAGCGCGTTGATCCCCCGACAGGCAAACGCTGATGGCGATCGTGATGGCGAATTGTCCGTAGAGTTTCCCGGCTGCGCCCGGCATCAGTCCGACCGGCAGAAATACGGCCATCAACACCGACGTCGTCGCAATGATCGGCGAAGCGACGGTCTTCATCGCCGCGATCGTGGCGTCCCGGCCGTTCATGCCTTTTTTCGATATTCACCTGGACGGCTTCGACGACTACGATGGCGTCGTCGACTACCAGCCCGATCGCGAGTACCAGTCCGAGCAGCGAAAAGACGTTGATTGAGAATCCGAACAGCGGGAAGACCATAAAGGCTCCGATCAGCGAGACCGGAATCGCAATCAGCGGCACGATCGTGGCCCGGATGTTTTGCAGAAAAAGATAGATGACCAGCACGACGAGCAGCAGCGCCAACAGCAGCGTCGTGACGATATCCTGGATGCCGAGCACGATCGTATGCGTCGAGTCGACTACCGTGTTGTACTGTACGCCGTCCGGGAACGATTTCGCGAGGTCTTTCATCAGCGAGTTGACCTGCCTGCCGACCTCGACGGCATTGCTGCCCGGCGACTGGTTGATCAGCAGCAAACAGGCCGGGTGTTCCTGGAAGGAGGCCGTCGTGCTGTAAGATTGTACGCCGAGTTCTACCCGCGCGACGTCCCGGAGTCGCACCAGCGAACCGTCCGGATTGGCCCGCAGCACGATCCGTTCGAACTCTTCGGCCGTACTGTACTGGCCCGGCATCCGTACCGTATAGGTGAATTCCGGAGAGCCGTCGTTCGGTTCGGCTCCGAGCTGACCGCCGGGAACGACCTGGCTTTGCTGGCCGATCGCCGCCGAAATATCGCCGACCGTGATGCCGAGGTAATCCATCTTATCCGGTTTGACCCATATCCGCATCGCGTAGGGCCGCCGCCGAGCACCTGGACGCTGCCGACGCCGTTGATCCGCGAGATCGGGTCTTTCATGTTGATGATCGCGTAATTGGCCAGGAAATTCTCGTCGTACCGGCCGTCGGAGAACAGCGATAGCACCATGATGAAACTCGTCATGGTTTTTTGCGTGGTGACGCCCTGTTGGATCACCGGCTGCGGTAGCATCGGCGTGGCCGACGAGACGCGGTTCTGAGTGAATACGGTGCTCATGTCCGGGTTGCTTCCTACGCCGAAGGACACCTGTAACGACATGCTGCCGTCGTTCGAGTTGGTCGACTGCATGTAGATCATGTCGCTCACTCCGTTAACGCTCTCTTCGATCGGCGTGGCGACGCTCTGCTCGACCGTGAGCGCGTCGGCTCCCTGGTACTGAGCCGTCACTTCGACCACGGGCGGCGTGATGTCGGGGTATTGCTCGATCGGCATGCTTTTGATGGCGATCAGTCCCAGCACTACGATCATGATGGCGATGACCATGGCGAATATCGGACGTCTTACGAAAAAAAGTTTCCCATAGTTTTCTATTTTTGGAGTGAATCGGCGACGGTCATCGGCTCTACGACCGCTCCTTCACGAACTTTGTGGAAACCCGAAGTGACGACGCGCGCTCCGGAGTCGAGTCCGGAGTTGACTACCCACATATTATTATAGGTATTGCCGAGGGATACGATGCGCTGTTTCGCCCGTCCGGCCGAATCGAGCGCATAGACGCTGCTGATGCCCTGCGTGCGCATTACCGCTTGTTGCGGGATCAGCAGCGCCGACCGCAGCGTATCGACGACGGTGCGGATGCGGGCGAACTGCCCGGGGCGCAACAGCGTATCCGGATTCGGGAACGAAACCTGTGCGTTCAGCGATCCGGTGCCCTGCTCGACGGCCCGTCCGATAAAATCGAAGTGCCCCCGGTGCGGATAGGCGGTGTTGTCCGAGATCGTCAGCATGATTTCGCTGAAATCGGCCCTGCCCCGACGTATCAGATCGAAATAGGTGTCTTCCGGGATGAAGAATACCACGCGTATCGTATCGACCTGCGAGACGGTGTTCAGTACCGCATATTGCGATCCGGGGCCTACGTAGTCTCCGGTGCGGGCTTTTGTCTGTCCGATAATGCCGTTTACGGGGGGAGAGTACCTGCGTGTAACTTTGTTCGATTTCGGTGTATTTCAATGCAGCCTGGGCTGCTTTCAGAGCCGCCTGGGCTGCCGATAGCCGCGAGACGGCGGCGTCTAGGTCGCTTTTGCTGGCAGCGTTGATGGTTGCGAGCGGTTTCACGCGTTCGTAATTCTGCCGGGCATTGGTCAGTTCCGCTTCGGCCTGGCTGACCGAGGCCTGCCGCTGAGCCGTTTGCGCGGCGTAAGGGGCAGGTTCGATCACGTAGAGCAAGTCTCCCTTGTGTACGAATGTCCCTTCTCTGAAATAGATTCCGCGCAAAAATCCGCTTACGCGCGCCTGTATCGTGATGTCCGATTTTCCGTAGGTCTGGCCTACGAAGTCCATCCATATCGGAATATCGCTCGTCGTCGCTTCGGCCACCGGCAGTTCGAGCGGCGGCGTCTGCGTCTCTCGCTTTCGTTTGCAGCCCAACAACAGGGCTCCGGATAAAATCAGAATCAGAAAGGTAGATTTATTCGCTTTCATACGTTTAGAGTTTACCGTTATTCTGTCAAAAAACATACCGCTTATTGACGGTAGTATTGTTTTGCAGGAAGGGTACTCTCTTTTAAGTCCTTTTTTTCTTATTATGTCCTTTTTGAAGTTACAGGGTTGTGAATTTTGACGCTTGGCGGTTCAAAAACGATTTTGTGGAAATAATCCCCGAAATGTGAGGGGTGTCCGAAAAAAGATCGAATTTATGCCGAGTCGTAATTTTAGGTTACTGTTTTTTATTAAATCCGGATTTCAGACAGGGATATTGCGTATTTTACCGGATTTTGACGAGATAATTACGCGTTTAATAGAATTATTGTTTTAAATCGTAATTTAAATTATTTGTGACTTGTGTGTGTGTTTTGGGGGTGTATGTTTTTAAATAAGTATTTATATTAAAATATACCCCATAAAATTTGCATTATAGAATTCAAAAATACTATATTTGCATCAGACGATTGAATTTATGGTTATGAAGCCTGAGGATTTTACTTATTATTTTTCGTTAGCAGAAAATCCCCGTATGGGGATTGAACGGAAAATCTGACAAAACGGTCCGATTCGTCGAAACGGATCGGAGTCCGGGAAAAGAAATGAGTTGTTGATCCATTTAAATGAAAGGCTATGAAAAAGAATTTATCCATTGTACGTATGATGTTGGCGGCGATAGTGTTTTCGACTTGCGCGTCGTCTTTAAAAGCCCAGTCCGGAGTGGTGGTGAACGTGGGAGCGGACCTCGTGAGCGGATATGTGTGGAGGGGGGTCTATCAGATAGGATCGGGGGCGAGTGTTCAACCTTCGCTCGGATTGGCTTATAAAGGATTTTCCATCGGAGCCTGGGGCTCGACCAGGCTTGCGGGAAGGTTTCAGGAGCTGGATCTTTCGGCCGGTTATTCGGTCGGCGGTTTTTCGGTCGGAGTCACCGATTACTGGTGGGCCGGACAGGGCGCTCCTTTCTATTCCGATTATCTGAATACGCACCTGTTCGAGGGGACGCTGGGCTATCATTTCGGCAAAAAGTTTCCGTTGCACGTCTCCTGGAGCACGATGTTCGCCGGGAATCTCGACAAAGTGGACGGCGAGCGGAAGTTTTCGACCTATATCGAACTCGGTTACGATTTCCGGATCAAAGGCGTCGATCTGACTTGTGCAGTCGGCGTGGCGCCGTGGGACGCTCCGGCATGGCTGACTCCGCGATGGGGCGACAAAGGGTTTCAGGTTTCGAATATTTCGCTGAAAGCCTCCAAAACGGGTCCGGATTACGGATTCTTATTCGCTGCCGGTCTTCGTGCAGGCCGTCGCTTCGCCGGCGACCGATGATGCGAGTCTCGTATTCGGGATATCTTTTTAGTTCATTCACCATAAAATCCAAGCAAAATGAAAAAGATCGAGGCAATTATTCGTAAGACCAAGTTCGAGGAAGTGAAGGAAGCTTTGCTCGCAGCAGACATCGAGTGGTTCTCTTATTACGACGTTCGAGGGATCGGAAAGTCCCGCCAGGCCCGTATCTACCGCGGAGTGGTGTGATGATACCAGTTCCATCGAGCGGATACTGATATCGATTGTTCTGCGCGATAAGAATGTGGAAAAGACGGTGCAGGCCCTTCTTAAATCGGCTTTTACCGGCGAGATCGGCGACGGGCGCATATTCGTCATTCCCATCGACGACGCCATCCGCATCCGTACCGGTGAAAGGGGCGATATCGCCCTTTACAATGCGGAGCTGGAGAAATAGTTTTTTCGAGGGCTTGTTATTGAACGAACACGAAGTATAACGACAAAGAATTTTGAGTCATGGATTATATAGAAGATATTACACAAGTCGCCGTCCCTGCGGTGGACAGCGGCAACACGGCGTGGATGATCGTCGCTACCATTCTCGTCCTGTTAATGACCATTCCCGGTATCGCCCTGTTTTACGGCGGGCTGGTGCGCCAGAAAAACGTACTGAGCATCATTATGCAGTGCTTGCTTATCGTCGGCGTAATTAGTATTCTGTGGGTGGCATTCGGTTACAGTTTCGTATTCGGAACCTCTCTTTGCGGGACTGCCGCAGGCAGCGTGATCGGCGGTTTCGATAAAGTGATGCTGAACGGCGTAACGCCGTCGGCGCTGACTACGGGCAACATTCCCGAAATCATTTTCGTGGTTTTCCAGTGTATGTTTGCCGTGATCACGCCGGCTTTGATACTGGGCGCTTTTGCCGAACGGATCAAATTTTCGGGCTTTATGCTCTTTACGATCCTGTGGAGCATCTTGGTGTACAACCCGATGGCGCACTGGGTATGGGGCGGCGGATGGCTGCAGGAAATGGGGGCCATCGACTTTGCGGGCGGAACGGTCGTGCATATCAATGCCGGTATTTCCGCACTGGTAATGGCCGTGCTGCTCGGTAAGAGAAGAGGCTACCGGGTCGGACAGCCGATGAGCCCGCACAACGTTACTTTCGTATTCATGGGAACGGCTTTCCTGTGGCTCGGCTGGTTCGGTTTCAATGCCGGAAGCGGTCTGCAGGCCGACGGTATCGCGGCCAACGCTTTTTCTGGTGACGCACTTGGCCACTTGCGTGGCGGCGATGACGTGGATGCTGATCGACTGGGTGCACAACAAAAAGCCGACGACGGTCGGCGTGTGTACCGGAGCGGTGGCCGGACTGGTTGCCATTACGCCTGCCGCAGGCACCGTAAGCGTTCTTGGAGCCGTTTGCATCGGGCTTCTTTCCTCGGTCGTTTGCTTTTTCATGGTGGCCGTCGTCAAACCGAAATTCAAATACGACGACGCCCTCGACGCATTCGGCGTACACGGCATGGGCGGTATCGTGGGTTCTATTCTTACCGGAGTTTTGCTACGCGGTATATCAGCGGCGAAGGCGGTGTGGAAGGAGCGCTTTACGGCGACTGGCATCAGTTGTGGGTGCAGGTAGTGGCTACGGCGGTATCCGTCGTTTTCAGCGCCGCAATGACCTATATTCTGTTTAAGATCGTCGACAAATTGGTCGGTTTGCGTGTTGACGCCCGCGTGGAAGAGGAGGGACTCGATATCTACGAACACGGCGAGAGCGCTTACAACAGTTAGACATCGTTGGATGTAGCGTAATAGAGGTTTAAGTTTAAGTTGGTTGCAAGATGCCCCGGCGGCGAACCGGCCGCCGATATCGAAAAAAAAAAACGTTAAAATTCAAGCATATGTCACTTTACATGGTAAAACAGTACAAGGCCAAACTCGTTCCGGAGATGATGGAACAGGCCATCAAGACGATTAAAACCCGCTTTCAGAAATCGCTGGCGGCCGAACTGGATTTGCGCCGGGTCACCGCGCCGCTTTTCGTGCTGTCCGGGACGGGAATCAACGACGACCTGAACGGCGTCGAACGGCCGGTTTCGTTCCCGATCAAAGATATGGGTGAACGCCGCGCCGAGGTGGTGCATTCACTGGCCAAGTGGAAACGAATGAAGGCTCGGAGGCCTTACGGCATCGCTCCCGGTTACGGTCTTTATACCGACATGAACGCCATCCGCGCCGACGAAGAGCCTGGATAACTTGCATTCGATCTACGTGGATCAATGGGATTGGGAACGCACCGTGACGGCCGAACAGCGCAACCTCGATTTCCTGAAAGAGATCGTTACTAAAATTTACGGTGTAATTCGCCGCATGGAACGCGAAGTGTATGAGATCTATCCGCACATCACGCCGATCCTTCCGGAGACCATCCGGTTCATCCAAAGCGAAGACCTGTTGAAAATGTATCCGTCGCTGTCTCCTCGGGAACGCGAGACGGAAGCGGCCCGCAAATACGGGGCGATCTTCGTGATCGGCATCGGCGGCAAACTGTCCGACGGCAAAAAACACGACGGCCGGGCTCCGGATTACGACGACTGGACAACCCCGTCCGACGGAGGGTATAAGGGTTGAACGGCGACATTATCCTGTGGAACCCGGTGCTCGAATCCGCTTTCGAAGTTTCAAGCATGGGTATCCGGGTCGACAAAACGGCGTTATTGCGTCAGTTGGAACTCGAGGGGTGTCCCGAGCGCGCCGATTTGGAATTTCACAAAGCGCTGCTCGAAGACCGTATTCCGTTGTCGATTGGCGGAGGGATCGGCCAGTCGCGGTTATGCATGTTCCTGCTGCGCTGCGCGCATATCGGCGAAGTGCAGGCCAGTATCTGGCCCGAAGAGATGGTAGAGACGTGCCGCAAGCACAATATCTATCTGAAGTAAAAAATGATTTGAGAGACGGAAAAGTTTCTAATACTTAAATTTATAAAGCCATGTCAGAACTTAGATTTAAAGTAGTGGAAGAGGCGATCAAACGCAAGGCCGTTTGTATGCCCGCGCCGGCGGAACGGGCTTCCGAATATTTCGGAATGTATGTTTTCAATGAAGACAAAATGCGCAAGTACCTGCCGAAAAACATACGAGGCGCTGTTCGAGACGATGAAGCACGGTAAAGCGCTGAGCCGCGAAATTGCAGACAGCGTCGCATCGGGTATGAAACAGTGGGCGATGGACATGGGCGCCACGCACTATACGCACTGGTTTCAGCCGCTTACGGGCGGTACGGCCGAAAAACACGACGCTTTTGTCGAGTACGACGGCAAGGGCGGGGTGATCGAGGAGTTTTCCGGGAAGCTGCTGATTCAGCAGGAGCCCGATGCATCGAAGCTTTCCGAGCGGCGGTATCCGCAATACGTTCGAAGCGCGCGGTTATTCGGCTTGGGATGCGACTTCGCCGGCTTTCATCGTCGATACGACGCTCTGTATCCCGACGATTTTTATCGCCTATACCGGGGAAGCGCTCGACTACAAGGTACCCTTGCTTCGGTCGCTGCAGGCCGTCGATAGAGCCGCTACGGAGGTGTGCCGCTACTTCGATCCGACGGTGTCGAAAGTGTACCCTACCTGGGATGGGAGCAGGAGTACTTTCTCGTCGACGAGGGCCTTTATGCGGCTCGTCCGGACATGGTGCTGACCGGTCGTACGCTGATGGGGCACGAGAGCGCCAAAACCAGCAGTTGGAAGACCATTATTTCGGAGCCATTCCGACCCGGGTGATGGCGTTTATGAAAGATCTCGAATACGAGTGCTGGAAACTCGGCATTCCGGCCAAAACGCGTCACAACGAGGTGGCTCCGAACCAGTTCGAGCTTTGCCCCGATTTTCGAAGAGACCAACCTGGCCAACGACCATAACCTGCTGCTGATGTCGATTATGAAAAAGGCTGGCGCGCCGCCACTGTTTCCGGGTGATCCTGCACGAAAAGCCGTTTAAAGGAATCAACGGTTCGGGCAAACACAACAACTGGTCGCTCGGAACCGATACCGGCGTCAACCTGCTCTCCCGGGCAAAACGCCGCAGGATAACCTGCAGTTCATCACGTTTCTGGTCAATGTGATGATGGCCGTTTACAAGCGGAACGGATTACTGAAGGCCAGTATCGCGAGCGCGACGAATGCCCACCGGCTGGGTGCGAACGAAGCGCCCCGGCGATCATTTCCTGGTGTTCCTCGGCCGCCAGATTTCGGCGGTGCTTGACAAACTGGCCTCCAGTTCGTGCGACGATACGATCGAATTCGACGACAAGTGCGGTTTCCGGATGGGAGGAATCGATCATATTCCGGAATTGCTGATCGACAATACCGACCGCAACCGGACGTCTCCGTTCGCCTTTACGGGCAACCGTTTCGAGTTCCGCGCCGTAGGCTCTTCGGATAACTGCGGCGGCGCGATGACCGTATTGAATACCGCCGTAGCCGATCAGTTGGCCGAATTAAGGAGGCCGTCGACACCCGTGTCGGCAAAGGCGAACCCAAAGAGCAGGCGATTCTGTCCGTGCTGAAGGCTTACGTCAGGAGTCCGCCGCGGTTCATTTCTGACGGCAACGGTTATACCGACGAGTGGAAAGAGGAAGCTCTGAGGCGCGGTCTGACTGCGCGGTTTCCGTTCCGGAGATCATCGACCAGTTCGTTGCGCCGACCCATGCCGAGATGTTCGTTCGGATGGGGGTGCTTTCGTCGAAAGAGTTGCATGCGCGCGCCGAGGTGAAGTGGGAGACCTATACGAAAAAGATCCAGATCGAAGCCCGCGTGTTGGGCGATCTGGTGATGAATCATATTCTGCCGGTCACTTCGCGCTACCAGGGAATGCTGCTGGACAAGGCTTTTAAAATGAAAGAGTTGTTCGGCGCCGATAAATTCGGAAGCGTGGCCGGCCAGGGACATGGCGCTGATCGAGAAGATCTCCGTTCACATGGAGAAGATCCAGACGTTGACCGAAAAGATGATCGAAGCTCGCAAAGTGGCCAACAAAATCGCCAGCGAACGGAAAAAGGCGATTGCCTATCACGATACGGTGGCTGTGGCATTCGATGAGATCCGTTACCACGCTGACAAACTCGAAGAGGTGGTCGACAACGAAATGTGGCCGCTGCCGAAATACAGGGAGTTGCTATTCGTACGCTAGTGGTTTTTAATCCCGCGCTGCGGTGGTTGCGAAAAACGCTGCGGCGCAATTACAGACAAAAGGCATGAAACAGAATGGAAAAATAAACGTTGCGCCCCGCCGACAGGGGTTATACGATCCCGATAACGAACGCGACGCGTGCGGCGTCGGACTGGTTGTCAATATCAAGGGGAATAAGACCCACGACATTGTCGAAAACGGTCTCCAGGTACTCGAACACATGATGCACCGCGGAGCCGAAGGGGCCGATAACAAAACCGGCGACGGAGCCGGCATCCTGGTGCAGATTCCCCATGAATTTATTCTCTTTGCAGGGCATTCCGGTTCCCGAAAAGGCATTACGGAACCGGACTCGTTTTCTTACCGCGCGACAAAGCCGGTCAGACGGCGGCTCTGGGGATCGTCAAACGAAACGTACAGGCCGAGGGACTTAACCTGATGCACGTGCGCGACGTTCCGGTGAACGACGACGTGCTGGGCCGGGCGGCCCGCGACACGGAACCTGGTGATTAAACAGATTCGTAACGGGCGATCCGGGCGCGTCGACCCTGGAGCTCTATATCGTCCGCAAAAAGATCGAGAAAGAGTGGCTCGAAAGCGACCTGGAACAGAAGGAGGCGTGCTATGTGGTCAGCCTGTCACCCGTACGCTGGTCTACAAAGGGATGTTGTCGTCGGTACAGTTACGCTATTATTTCCCCGATCTGGTCAATCCGTATTTTACCAGCGGCCTGGCTTTGGTGCATTCGCGTTTTTCGACCAATACGTTTCCGACCTGGAGTCTCGCGCAGCCGTTTCGCCTGTTGGGGCACAACGGCGAGATCAATACGATCCGCGGTAACCGGAGCTGGATGGAGAGCCGCGAGGGCGTGCTGCATCCCGACCTGCTCTGTCCGCTCGAAGAGGCTGGGGCCCGTCGTGCAGCGGGGAATGAGCGACAGCGCTTCGTTGGACAACGTACTGGAATTTTTCGTTCAGAGCGGCATGACGTTACCCCATGCGCTGGCGATGTTGATTCCGGAAAGCTATAACGATAAAAATCCGATATCCGCCGAACTGAAGGCTTTTTACGAATACCACAGTATTTTCATGGAGCCTTGGGACGGCCCGGCGACGTTGCTTTTTTCGGACGGCCGTTATGCCGGCGGTATGCTTGACCGTAACGGCCTGCGCCCGGCCCGTTACTTTATTACCAAGAACGACATGATGGTGGTCGCTTCGGAGACCGGGACGTTTGCCGTCGAAGCCTTCGGAGATCCGCGAAAAGGGTCGTTTGCGTCCCGGTAAAATCCTGATGATCGACACCGAGAAGGGCGAAATCCGTTACGATCCGGAAATCAAGGAACAGCTCGCCGCCGAACATCCGTACAAAGAGTGGCTCGGACGGAACCGGGTCGTGCTGAACCAGATTACTTCGGGCCGGCAGGTGAAACATTCGGTCGAACAGTACGACCGGATGCTGCGCGTGTTCGGGTACAACCGGGAGGACGTCGAGAAGCTTATCAAGCCGATGGGCGAAAACGGTTTCGAACCGCTCGGTTCGATGGGCAACGACACGCCACTGGCCATTCTGTCGGCCAAACCGCAGCGGTTGTTCAACTATTTCCGGCAGCAGTTCGCGCAGGTGACCAATCCGCCGATCGATCCGATCCGCGAAGAACTGGTCATGTCGATCGCCAGTTACATCGGCGCGGTCGGCGGAAATATCTTGCACCCGTCGGCCGAACACTGCAAAGTGGTCAAACTGCCGAGTCCGATCCTGACCAATGCCGAACTGGATATTTTGAATAATCTGCGTTACAAAGGATTTCGGACGCTGACCTTGCCGATGCTGTTCGGCCCGGCAGACGGCGGACAGGGGCTTGCGGACGCGGTTGACCGACTTTGCGGAATGGCGGAAAAAGCGGTCGACGACGGTTACAATTATGTGATTCTGAGCGATCGGGGCGTCGACGTCGAACATGCTCCGATCCCGTCGCTGCTGGCTCTGTCGGCCGTGCACCACTACCTGAACGACCGGCGCAAGCGGGCTCAGATCGCGCTGATCGTCGAAACCGCCGAGGCGCGCGAAGTGATGCATATGGCGTTGCTGATCGGATTCGGGGCCAGCGCCGTCAATCCGTATATGGCTTTCGCCGTGCTCGACCGGCTGGTTGCCCAAGGCGATATTCAGTTGGACTACGAAACGGCCGAAAAACATTACGTCAAAGCGTTAAATAAAGGATTACTGAAAATTATCTCCAAGATGGGGATTTCGACGATCCGCAGTTACCGCGGCGCGGAGATCTTCGAAGCGGTGGGACTGTCGGACGGATTGCTGAAACGGTATTTCCGGGGGATGACCTCGAAGATCGGCGGGGCCGACTTGGAAGACCTCGCCGTCGATACGCTGACCGCTCATGCGCACGGTTTCGGGGAGCTGTACGACGAGGATGCGCCGCTGGAGAATTTCGGCAATTACGCCTATCGTAAGGACGGCGAGCGGCATGCGTGGAATCCGGAGACGATCTCTACGCTGCAACTGGCCACGCGGCTGGGCAGTTACAAGAAATTCAAGGAGTATACGCGACTTGTCAACGAAAAACCGTCGCCGATGTTTCTGCGCGATTTGATGGAATTGAAACGCAATCCGATCGACCTGTCGCTCGTGGAGCCGGCGACGGAGATCATGAAGCGTTTCGTAACCGGTGCGATGTCGTTCGGTTCGCTCAGCCGCGAGGCGCACGAGGCGATCGCGATCGCGATGAATAAGATCGGAGGCAAAAGCAATACCGGCGAAGGCGGCGAGGACGCGCGGCGTTACCGTCCCAATACGGACGGTACGATCACCCGCAGCGCGATCAAACAGGTGGCTTCGGGACGTTTCGGCGTCCATGCCGAATACCTGGTCAATGCCGACGAGATCCAGATCAAGGTCGCCCAGGGGGCCAAGCCCGGCGAGGGCGGACAACTCCCCGGTTACAAAGTCGACGAGATGATCGCCCGGACGCGGCATTCGATCCCCGGCATTTCGCTGATCTCGCCGCCTCCGCACCACGATATTTATTCGATCGAGGACCTGGCGCAATTGATTTTCGACCTGAAGAATGTCAATCCGCACGCGCGGATCAGCGTGAAATTGGTTTCCGAAAGCGGAATCGGCACCATTGCGGCCGGAGTCGCTAAAGCGAAAGCCGATATGATCCTGGTCAGCGGCGGCGAAGGCGGTACCGGAGCCAGTCCGGTCAGCTCGGTGAAACATGCCGGCCTGCCGACCGAAATCGGCTTGGCCGACGTGCAGCAAACCCTCGTGCTGAACGGTCTGCGCGGTAAAGTCACGCTGCAGACCGACGGCCAGTTGAAAACCGGCCGCGACGTGGTGATCGCCGCGCTGCTCGGGGCCGAGGAGTTCGGATTCGCTACGAGCGCGTTGATCGTACTGGGGTGCGTGATGATGCGCAAGTGCCATATGAACACTTGTCCGGTCGGCGTGGCTACGCAGGACGAACGGCTGCGGGAACATTTCCGCGGGCGTTACGAGTACCTGGTCAATTTCTTTAACTTTCTGGCCGAAGATGTCCGCGAAACGTTGGCCGAACTCGGATACGCGCGGTTGGACGACATTATCGGTCGCACCGACCTGATCGAGCCGAAAAAGTTCGAACCGGGAACCAAAATTTCGAAAGTGAATTTGTCGAGGATCCTGTACCGTCCGGCCGAAGCCGGAACGAACGACGTCC
>VOFH01001315.1_pt1 | contig 24001 bp, 31 predicted proteins | sample 5384091 | NCBI WGS metagenome assembly VOFH01 (sample SAMN12384727, study PRJNA508395) | human gut metagenome | isolation source: healthy gut G | host: Homo sapiens
GCATTGATATGATGCCCTTTTGTATCAAGAATATAATTAAAGTAGTTCTCACTGTTCCAATCACTACTACGACTCATTTCCATGGAAAAGGTATCCAAACCATCAGAAGTAATGGTACGTTCATTTCGAGGTGAATAATCCCAAGAACTTTTATTGGTTACATTGTAACTGTTAGTGGTTTTGAATGTTAAGCCTTTCAAAATGTCCACTGTCAAACCAAAATCAATCTGTACCCGGTCTATAAAATCTTGCTGTCATTATCGTATGCTCTCGCCACTAAATTGTCACTACCTCTCGGTACATCCCCATTCATCTCTTGCAAAGGTACCCCATAACTTCCGTTAGGATATTTGATAGGTACATTCATGTTTAGTAGTAATCATTACCACTCCATTTGCCGCACGCGAACCATAAATTGCAGTTGCCGAGGCATCTTTCAAGACTTCAATAGAAGCAATATCAGCAGGATTAACCATAGAAGCACTACTGATAATACCATCAATGACATAAAGGGGATCGGCAGAACCTTGGACTGTACCGATTAAGCATATGAATCTTCATCGTATGAATACCTTCCGACAATTGTACATTCGATACTAGAAAATCACTATAAGTGTTCCAGTTTCCGGTAGTTGCTGGAACAGGAGGCAACTTCTCTCCTCCATCAAAGGATAAAGCGAACTTCCCATCTTTTCTGCTGCCCCGCAAACGGTAACTTTTGAGACCGGCCTCAAAACCTTAAATGTATATTGAATCCAATCTCCTCCAGAAGTATTACTGATGTGGATGATATTGCTATTAGCACTATTAGCTACTCCCCTGATCACTCCGATAAGTTTTAAAATTACCTTTCGAACTTTCCCTAAATTGATACTTTCCTTCATCGAAATCTTCCGCCTGAATGATATCGGGTACTTGGCTGCATCCTTCTCCTAACTTGATACAATCAATATCCAGTTCTCCGCCTTGGATACGCAAATCAATATATTGTTCACCCTTTTGTAATTCGACAGGATATATAAAAGCTTCGTTCCATGTACTGCCCGAACCATTCAACTTTATTTCGTTCGTCTTATACACTCCATTTATAGCAATACGGAATTTTCCTCCCGAACATTGCTGGCACATCCGACAAGTAATAGCATAGGACCCGGTCTGTTTTACATTAATCGAATAACGCACCCATTCTCCGGACTTCATACTTTTAAGATATGTAATGCCATTATCCGTGCCCACCTGTATATCCCCTTCCGATGGATTCTTGTGGTAACCATAATGTTCGCCACCTCTATTATAATGTTCAGCTTCAATGCCAATGTCTCGATACATCTACTTCGGAGCCTTCCTTCATAGGGCTGTCCCCAGTTTTGTACAACTTTCAACCTATCATTTTGATCATATTCAATCGGATCTACACAAACCGACCGCAAAGCTCCTCTACCTGAATAATTAGCGATAAGTCTAAAAGCTTCCATTTACGGTAGGGCCTTTCAGTGGTTTTTGTCCAAAGCTCCTTATTACATAAGACTTTGCAGTGCGGAGACTAAAGATTTGCAGTGCGAAAAACAAGATACGTTTATGCAACCGAGAAGTGGTCACCTTGCAAGGTGACTATCATCCTTATAAAGGGACAAATGGCACTTTATAGTGTGACAAATGGCACCTTATAAGGCAACCATTTCTTTTTTAGCAAAGCGCAAATCTATAAAGATATAAAATTTATCTACAAAAAGCAAGAGCAGGTACAATTTAATCAGATATTAATTACACATTAAGTGATATTTTATCCTAATGTTTACCGTCGCCTCTTATCTTTACATAAAATTAATATTAACTCATAATATCATGAACAGAATTAGCAAAGCATTTTTAGCTTGTACATGCGGAGTCTTCTGACTAGGCATACAGGCGCAAAACCATACGACATGGACAAATGATTTCTCTAATACTGGAGAAACACTGAAAGTGGTAGGTCGAGGAACATACAGCATTGCCGATAATGTATTCCGTTCCAAAGGCTCCTACGCTCTCTTCGGTAATCCCAAATGGACAAATTACTCGTTTTCCTTCAAAGCCCGTGCCCCTAAAAACGCCGAACAAGTGCAGATATAGGCGAGCTTCCGTAATTACAACCGATTCGACCGATATGTAGTAGGTCAAAGGAGGGTTGCAAGACGACCTTTACCTGATGCGTACCGGATATATGGGAACAGATGAATTTATGGGAGTCCGCCCGGTAGGATTCCAGCCTTTACCGGTATGATGGTGGCGCATGAAAGCAGAAGTGTGCGGCAACCGTATTCAGGTATTCCTTAATGACGAGAAGCATCCCGCATTGACCTGATAGACAAAATGCGAACCTCGTTCCATCGGGCGAAGTTGCTTTAGGCGGAGGATGGATAGAGGCTGAATTTGACGATCTCGTCGTAACCCTGACGACAGACGACGCCTTGAAAAACGTAAAAATAGCGGAATATCTGAAAAAGCGACTCCGACAAAGAAAAGAGAACAAACGCCGTCAGGAACTGACTACACACCTGTAAAACTAGCAGCACTCACCGGAAGCCACACTGACATCACGCTGGATGGCAAGTGGCTTTTCATGCCGGGCTACCAACTAGACAATAAAGATAAAGCCATTTCCCCAAAAACGGACGATCAGGACTGTCACATCATGTCCTTACCGAACTTTTTGGACTCCCATCCGTATCTGGCTACACAGTGTGAAACAATGCGCTCCTGAAAGAAATTCCACACGTTTTTTACGGAGATGAACCTGCCGGGATCTGGCAACCGGTGAAATTGAGTATTACCGACCCTGCAAAGGTAGAGGATGTTTTTCATAAAGCCTACTTTGAATGGCGCTACCTTCGACATCACCCTAAAGAACTATGGCAGTAAAAGAAACAATTCAATCTGTATACAGATATTATCGACAAAGAAACAGGTGCGATACTTTATTCCGGCTTATCCATACGTAAACTGCGTCTCAACGCAGGCGAAGAACGAATGGAAACTTACACCGTAAATGATCTGAAGCCTCGTTTATGGACACCGCAGCACCCCAATCTGTACGATTTCAAGTTCCGCCTGGTCACAGACAAAGGGGTTGAGTTGGATTGCTTGACAATGTCTACGGCTATCCCAACAATGAAACCGGACATCCTACCCGTTCCTACCAACTCATTCACCAAAATCCTTATACCTTGATTGGCTACGAAGCTTATGATTGGGCGGATCCTGCCTCATTCCTGAAAACGCAAGCATTCATCACGGGAGAATTGGCAGAAACATTACGCCTTTCCAACGACCAGGCTTCAGGTATCATGCACTTTGCACTAATGACATGGTTCCGTCAAACGTATGACTATCAGAACATCGAACCGTATCCTACTTATTACGCTTTGAAACGCGCATTGCAACCCGTATTGGTCAGTGCAGAGTTGTGGGGACGCAATCTATATGTCGGCGAGAAACTGCCTACACGCATTTATGTGGTAAACGACCGTGAAAACGGTACGGACTTGCAGCCTTCATTGCTCCGTTGGGAAATACAAGACGAAACAGGCAAGTGTCTGGCAAGCGGAAAAGAAAAGTTCCTTTGCAGCTTTTACTAAAGCCAGATATGCACTTTGACCGCAATCCAAATCAGTCCCATGAAATACTGCATCGGCTGCTGCCGTAGCCGCATCCGGATGTGCCTTATGATGATTGAATATGTCATCGATAGCTCCACAATCAGAAGTAACATAACCTTTGAAGTTCCACTTATCACGCAAGATAAACTGCATTAACAAATCATTTCCACAACAAGGCTGTCCCTTAAAAGCATTATACGCACACATGACACCGGATACATTTGCATCGACTACCAATGTGCGGAAAGCCGGTAGATAAGTATCCCACAAATCATAAGTATTTACATCGGAATTGAAGCTATGCCTATTCTTTTCCGGACCGCTATGCACAGCATAATGTTTAGCACAAGCCGAAGCTTTCAGATAACGGGGATCACGGAAGATATTTATATTGGGGGGCCAATACGTCAAAGCATGATATTGACTGTAATCCCCCTCTTTTGTGCATCATTATAAATAGCACGTCCTTCATCTGCTATAGAAGAAGCGACTTCTTTCATTAACACCTCATTCCATGAAGCTGCCATTCCTATTGCCTGCGGAAATACTGTGACATGATATTTAGTACGTCCAACACCATGCAAACATTCATTCCACCAGTTAGAGGATTACGGAACGGATACTTTTCTGTACCGTTATCGGCGTACTTTTTTCGTCTGTTTTACGAGCTTAATCGTCCCGTCAGGATTGTGATATAATTTATCTACACAAATGGAACGGAGCCAATCATGATTGGAGCGCACTATTATGATAAAAGGCATACCACTGTCCTTTAAACTCTACGATAGTATCTCTTTTTCAGTTCGCGCCATTGGGTAGGCACTCCAAGCATTACACTGAATCCTTGCAATTTTAAACCGTCAATAATACGCTCCGCCTCTTTCAGCCCATAACGTCGGTTATCATTAAATCCAACTCCCATACGGTAACCAACGGTTTCCCATTATGATATAGATAAGACGGATTCTTGACATGATCTTTTATAGAATATTGACGTGCGATTTCTGCAATATCTTTTAATAACAACCCTTCTTCTCCCGGCTTCATACCACTCAAGTCATACATCACACAGATAGCCCGTTCGTATTTATTTGCTGCCTCCACCTTTGGCTGTTATACCTACTGAAAACAATAAAAAAAACAACCAACTAAATCTTTTTACCATATTCCTTTGTTTTTCATGTTATATTAAAAGTTCTCCAATACTATTTTTTCAGCAAAGTAAAGGAGCGCCCCTTAATAAATCCCACTAAAAGGAATTAATAAAGACTTAAAATCGAATTAATCGGGGGAAAAAAGTAGAAAAATAATGAGACAAAGCCTGTGCGCATGCGTATCCCTCTTCATAAAATTCCGTCAGTTTGCGCACATTCTTTTCAATACAGCAAAATAAGTTTCGTAATCATAAGGAAGAATATGTTCCGGAAACTCATTGAACAACAGATCGAAATCGAGAATATTCCGTTTTTTAAGCAGATGTTTCAGACCGATATAATTGTATTTCTCCAACAAGTCAATATTACTGTATTTAGCACGTCCTCGTTGGCGCGATGCATAGGACAGCCCGTTGCACGCACCGGCAGAAACTCCTATCGCATAAGGAAACCGGATATCATGATCCATAAAATAATCAAGCACGCCGCAAGTAAATACTCCGCGCATTCCCCCGCCCTCCAACACCAACCCTGTAGATTCATCAATTTTCAAGTTCTTCATCTTAATCTTCCCAATTTTATATTTATCACTCTCTTTACATACCCCGTTTTATTACTGTTTGTTGCATATATATTATAAAAACAAACAAAAAAGGCAGAACGTTTGGCAAAAATAGCAAATATTTAAACAAAACCTTGCTTTTTTTGCTTCAATCTACGTAACTTTAGGCTAGCTTAATTGTTTTAAGGAGGAAATTATAAAAAGTCCTGCCCGCAGGCAAGCACCATGAGAATACAGTTTGAGATTAAAGAAAAGTTGCCGGAAATTATTGAAGAAATCATGAATTCCGGAAAATGGCAAACTTCCGTAAAGAAGAACTTAGCGGTCGGACGACCGTTGAGTACGTCCATTGAAATCAAAACCGCACAATCCTATGAAAATTAAAAATCAATTGCCAGCCGAGACAACTTGCCGACAACGAACAGAAAGTTCGCTTTAAAACGGAACTGCACCGTTCGACCAACAGAAAAAACGAAACGTTGACCATCTACGATGAATTCATTAAAGAAGATTACATAGTAACATCAAAGATAAGGAAAAGAAAGAATAGCACACATCTGATAAGATCTACCTATACCGCTTTGTTGTAACAGCAAAGCGGTATTTTCGTACCCCAATATACTAATATTCATTCTTTTTTTATACATATTAATTCAAACGGATGGTTATCAAAGAGGAATCCTTATATTTGTAGCCAAAACAAATTTAATATTAATGTCATAAGAATGAAAAAAGTATCCTTATCGCTGCTTTGGGCTTATTCAGCCTAAGCATGACGGCACAAGACACAAAACCCGAAGAGGGCTTCGTTTTTCACTACTGTGAAAGAAAACCCGATTACATCCATTAAGAATCAGAACCGTTCGAGCACTTGCTGAGCTGGAGTTTTCTCTACTCTTGGATTCGTAGAGTCCGAATTACTCCGGCTAGGAAAAGGTGAATATGACCTTTCTGAAATGTTTGTTGTACACAAAACAATGGAAGACCGCGGAACAAACTATGTACGCTATCACGGCGACAGCTCTTTCTCTCCCGGCGGAAGTTTTTATGACATCATCTATTGTATGAAGAATTACGGTATCGTTCCGCAAGAAGTAATGCCGGGTATCATGTATGGTGATACACTGCCGGTACACAATGAACTGGACGCTGTTGCAGAAGTATACATCAATGCGATCGCCAAAGGCAAGTTAAAGCAAATTGACTCCGGTTTGGAAAAACGGTCTGACGCTATTTATGATACATATTTGGAGAATGTCCTGAAAAGTTCACTTACAAAGGAAAAGAATACACACCGAAGACTTTCGGCGAATCACTTGGTCTGAACTGCGATGATTATGTATCACTGACTTCTTATACTCATCATCCGTTCTATACCAATTTGCCGTAGAAGTTCAGGATAATTGGCGTAACGGTCTGTCATACAACCTGCCAATCGATGAATTGATGGCAGGTTTTGGACAATGCCGTAAATAAAGGATATCTTTTTGCATGGGGCAGTGACGTGAGCGAACAAGGTTTCACCCGCGACGGTATCGCCGTTATGCCGGATATCATCAAAGGAGCTGAACTTTCCGGTTCGGACATGGCCCGTTGGACAGGTATGACTCCTGCCGACAAACGCAGAGAATTGAGTAGCAAACCATCACCGGAAATGGAAATTACTCAAGAAATGCGTCAGACTGCTTTGATAACTGGGAAACAACAGATGACCACGGAATGCAAATCTATGGAATCGCCAAAGATCAGACAGGGAAAGAATATTTCATGGTAAAGAATTCTTGGGGAAAAGCCGGAAAATATAACGGTATCTGGTATGCCTCCAAAGCCTTTGTTGCTTATAAGACTATGAATATTCTAGTACACAAGGATGCGCTTCCTAAGGAAATTGCCAAGAAACTGGGTATCAAATAAGTCTGCCAGAAAATAGTATTAAAAAACATAACTGACTAATATATAGAACGGTATCCCTACACAAATGTGCAGGAATACCGTTCTTTTATTTCATAATTACTTCTCTCTATATTCCTGTGGAGTCATCCCTACATGCTTCCGAAAATATTTATTGAAAAAAGACAAATTGTTAAAAAGCCTAACGAGAATGCTATTTCTTTCACCGGTAAACGGGTAGACTTTAATTGTGCCTTTAGCATTCATTATTATCATACCTGTAATAATCACCAAACGGACTATGCCCACTTGCCTTCGAATTGTACTGGAGAAATGTGCCGGTGTCACTCCGCATTTATCGGCATAGAAAGCAACTTCATGCTCTTTTTGTGTAATTCGCCATTAATATTTGAACAAATTGCCGATATAATTCATGTTCACGTTTGAGAGGTTCATTCACTACTGTTTGTTGTCGACTATACAACTCTTTCACTCCTTGAAAAAAGATAGTAAGAATAGAACGAAGGATTTCTTTATTTTCCAATGTATTAGGCAAAGAATAAGCCCTGATTAATAAGCTATAAGCATTACGATACAACGTTGCAATTTCTTCCGGTAAAGAAACAACCGGAGTATTCAGTATGTTTGGCAATAAGCCCAACAACGAATCGACATAATTCACTGAAGCGACAAACTCAGAAGAAAATCCGGCAAAACAAACACGGGTATCCGAAGATACTTCATGTAATTGGATAAATGAATTAGGAAGAAGAGTGATAAAGTCATTTCGACGAATGACTACCTCCAACAAATTTATGGTGGCACGAACAGTTCCCTCCGTACAAAGTATAAAAAAAGCCCGGCTTTTATCTGACAGGAAATCGACTATACATATTTAATATATCACCAGTAATACTATCGTCCGCTATAAAATCAATAGGAAGATCAAATTTAGGAAGATTACCATCTATTATCATAACCAAAAGAAATTAAGTTGCCCAAAGATAGTTTTTCTTTTGAGACCTTTGTTATAGCACATTAAGAATAGAACAACATATCTAATAAATAGAACATCTATTTAATATTTCATTAGATTATACAAATTAAAATAGCAAATATAGAACATTGAATCCCAAATATGGAGCTTGATAGCGAATAAACATTAAACGACCTTTGCAGAGTTTTAATTAATATTCTAATAAAACTAAAAAGAGAATGAAAACTTCTAAGAAACTATTTTATGTCGCCTGTATGGCTTTACTCTTGGTTTCCTGCGAAAAAGCCTACAACGACAAACTCTTTTTGGCCGGGAGAAATCAGCCAGGAATATGGTTCGTATATCAAGCCATACACTTTAGACCTAACCTACAGTGGAGAGAAATTGGCTGGAAAAACAGTCAACTTTAAAACGGAAGACAGTGAGACAGGAACACTGACATTAAACGATATAATTCCGGGAGAAAACACAACTCCAATCAATGATGTGCAATTGAATGAAAGTGGAGAAAAAGATGCATATACATTTAATGGGACGAGCGTTACGGAAACAGGGGCTGAAGTTAAATATAGCGGTAAAATCACACCGAAAGCTATGCAATTGTCGCTTGAGGTGACGATGGCTCATTACGGTTCTGTTGCGAATACATACGTATTCCCCCGCCTACTCACACACAACAACCGAAGAAGTAACAGTACGCAATAGTGGAGCTAGTTATGTAAACATAACAGTAAAAGAAGAAAGCGAGTCGATAAAACCGATCATCCTACAAATAAAACAGATGGCAACCAATGTTTTAGACGTACTTTTCCCTTATATATTGAAAGATTTAACGTTAGAGAGAAATGGGCTTGTTACTGCCAATTATACTACCAGTTCCATAAACTTTGATGAAATTATAGAGATTGCTAATGCAAATAAAACAGACGCAGAGTTTAAAAGCCTGCTTCGACAACGTACCTATGTACTCAAAATAATGGACAAGAAATAGATAATCAACTCATCATCGGTATTGGCGAAGCACTTATCAAATCTGATCCAGTACGATTGAAGCTAGCATTAAGCGCTCTCAATACTGTTCTGAACAATCAAATACTGACGTATATTTTAAAGGTAGACGATGCCACTTTCACTATGCTAATGTCATGGCTAAAGAATGGTATTCCAATGGAAATCAGCCAAACAACAAAGGATCATACCTATATCTATTTCAATAAAGAAAGTCTTACACCGTTCGTCAATATCATTTCGTCATTATTGAAAATGGATTTAAAAGAAGTTACCACATTATTAGACAAAATGGAAATAGGAGTCGATCTCACTATTCAACAATAATTAATCTTAACCATCAAAAAGAAAGAACAATGAAAAAGATATCTATTTTAATGACAAGCTTCCTTGTCATAACGCTCAGTTTACTGACATCTTGTGATAATGATCATTACGGACCGGCTCCGGTAGATGTGACAGCTAATTATTCAAACAAGCTGTCAAATCCCAATCCAAACTTAATTCTTACCTATAATGGAGAAACAATGATTGGAAAATCTGTAGACTTTAGTACTGTAACCGGAGAAACAGCTATTGTTACTCTTTATGATATTTTACCGGGAGAGAAAGAATTAAAAATGGTATCCATCCCCCTTTCTGGAGATGAGGAAGGATATTCTTTTTCCGGAAATGGAATGGGAGAGAACACTTTAACCTCCTTTAGATACGAAGGGCGTGTCACAAAAGGGCAGTTAACATTAAATATATCCAATCTTCAAATGGGTAATGCTGAGTTATGGGCAAACACCTACAAACTACCTACAGTTATTAACGGTATCAAAAGGATTGTAGTGGGGGATATATGGGGAGATGAATATACATGGCAAGAAGTTGATGGACAAGTTTTAAATGCATCATGCTATTTTTATGCAGACATAGAAGCTTCAGAAAGCGGAGCCACAACTCAGACATGGGGTAATGCAATTCAAAACATTTTAAGCTATATCTTACCACAAGTTTTACAAGATATAACTTTAAGAGCAGATGGAAATATAACAGCCTCCTATTCTAATGAACCACTATCAGGACTAGATATGGAAACTATTTTTTGGCTTTCTCTCAGTTCCACTGACACAAGATATGATCACTCCTCATATTGCTAATCGCAAATACATTCCATCTCCTAAAGGGTTTGCCAACTGGCATCAGAAAAATGACAAGTTTATATTAAAATTAAACTTAGCCAATATAATTTCTCAAATAGCTAGCGACAAGCATATAGATGCAAATATAATTAATGCAATCATTGATGCTATCTCTCAAATGGATCCGATGAAATTGAAAGAGCTACTAACTACCCTTAATCAAAGTCTAAACAACGACACACTTGGATTTCTGATCAATATCAATGATACCTCTTTCAAAGCACTTTTTAATTGGTTAACTACAGGAATTCCAATGCTTGTTACCTCAAAAGAGGGGCACACTCATATTTATTTAGATAAAGAAGAATTTACTCCTATAGCTAAATTACTTCCAGACTTGAGTCTATTAGTAATTAGTATGCTTCCAGAGGATATGCAAGCATTAGGAAGCATAATCTCTGCGTTTTTAGATGGAATTTCGAAAGCTTTCCTTTCGCCCCCAAAAAAATCGAATTTGGTTTAGAGCTTGTACAAAGCAATAAAAAATAAGAAAAATGAAAAAACTACATATCCTAACTTTATTAATTAGTCTTATTGGATTGGGGAATAGTTTTGCCCAAACCCTTAAAGGACATATATACGATGCAAAGACCAATGAACCATTGGTAGGAGCAGCCGTCACTTATAAGCTTCACGGCAATCAGGGAGTAGTATCCAACATCAACGGAGAATATGAAATCAAACTTCCAGAAGGAGGAGTTGACCTTGTTTTCAGTTATGTAGGTTATGAAGATGTGCTAATGCCTATTGTGATCAATAAACGTGAAATTGTCACCAAAGACGTCTATATGAAAGAAAGCACCAAGCTACTGGAAGAAGTAGTGGTCAGTGCAGGACGTTTTGAGCAGAAGTTGAGCGATGTTACCGTCTCTATGGATGTAGTCAAATCAGGAGATATTGCCCGCCAAGCACCGACAGATATCTCCTCTACCCTTCGTACACTTCCCGGAGTAGATATTGTAGATAAACAGCCTTCCATGCGTGGTGGTAGCGGATGGACCTACGGAGTAGGTGCACGTAGCCAAATTCTGGTAGACGGAATGAGTACACTCAACCCTAAAACCGGAGAAATAAATTGGAACACCGTACCTCTAGAAAATGTAGAACAAGTGGAAGTGATAAAAGGAGCTTCTTCGGTACTATATGGTTCGTCAGCACTGAATGGTATTATCAATATCCGTACCGCCCGTCCGGGACTAACGCCGAAAACCAGGTTCAGTGCTTACGTTGGTGTATATGGTGATGCAGAAAATGATGAATATCAATGGAGCGACAAGAGCTTTTGGAAAGAAGATAAATACGCAGTGAAACCTATCTTGCGTGGAAGCCTTCTTAGTGGTGTACGCAATCCTATTTACGAAGGATTCGACCTTTCCCCTCCCGCCGTATCGGTAATTTCGACGTTAGCGGAGGTATTAACCTCTTCACCGACGAAGGATATCGCGAACAAGGATACAACAAACGTTTCCGGATGGGTGGGAGCCTGACCTATCATCAGCCGGATATGGGTATGAAACTATTGAACTATGGATTCAATGTTGACTTCCTGTCCAACCAATATGGAGATTTCTTTATCTGGCGTTCACCGACAGAAGTGTACAAGCCATCTCCTTTCACCAACATGGGACGTGAAGAAAACAACTTCCATATCGACCCGTTCATCAACTATGTGAATCCGGAGAACGGTACATCACATAAGATTAAAGGCCGCTTCTATTATAGTGCCGACAACATTATACGACCCACCAACGGAGCCTCCATTACCGATATTCTAGGGAATATGGGAACCGATGCCCAAACAATACAAAATATAGCAGGAGGTGATTACAGTTCACTTTATCCGGCATTAATTGGCATTGGTTCAGGACTTATCAATGGAAACCTGGAAGATGCAATGAATGGAATATTCACTTCATTAGGAAATATATTCCCGAATGCAACAACTGCCGACTATTGCGACTTAATCTCATGGACTATGGATCACGGGCTGCCCGCTGATTTAGACAAACTGATACAAGATGGCAAATTGCCCAGTGATCTCGTTCCTTGGCTATCTAATGTTATTAATCCGTCACGCATTAATCCGAAAACACAGACGGACAAGAATTTCGACTATTACCTCGACTACCAATTTAATAAAAAATGGAACAGTGGTGCGCAAATCACTACGGGGGTTATCATTCGAACATATCCGCTATGACTCTGCTGTAATGGATGAGATATATAAAAGTGACAACATCGCCGCTTTCCTGCAATATGACCAACGTTTTTGGGATCGTCTGAGCGTATCGGCCGGTGTACGTGCCGAATACTACCGCGTAAACAACCATCACCGAGAGGCGGAAACAAAAATATTCGGAACAAAGGTCCCCTTCCGTCCTGTTTTCCGTGCCGGATTAAATTACCAATTGGCTGATTACAGTTTTATCCGTGCCAGCTTCGGACAGGGATACCGTAACCCGTCTATCAATGAAAATACCTGCGTAAAGATATCGGTGGAGTCGGTATCTATCCTAATCTGGACATCAAACCGGAAAAGGGATTTAATGCGGAATTAGGATTCAAACAGGGATATAAGTCGGCAATCTGCAAGGATTTGTAGACCTTGCAGGATTCTATACGCAATATAAAGATATGGTTGAATTCCAGTTCGGTTTATTCAACAATGCCAACTATACGATGATCAACAGTATTGGCGATGCCATTCAGATGTTATCAGACGGTAAAGGCTTTGGAATTGGTGCCCAATTTCATAATGTATCGAAAGCACAAATCTACGGTATTGAAATCTCTACAAACGGTGTGTACAACTTCAATAAAAATACAAAACTATTCTATAATTTAGGATATGTATATACCGAACCTCGTGATGCTGATTATCAGGAACGCAATGCCGTAGAAGGACTTTTATACCGACCCGTTACAGATGAAGGAGAAATCAAATACGGGAAAATATCTGAAATACCGTCCTAAACATAGCTTTAAAGCTACGGTAGATTTCAGTGGAAGCGTATCAACGTAGGTGCCAACATTGCATGGAAGAGTAAAATTCTCGCAGTAGACTATTTGATGATGGACGAACGTGATAAACAGCAGAAAGATCTGATGGACTATGTACGCGGTATTCTCTTCGGCTATTCAAAAGGCGAGACACTGGCTACTTACTGGAAAAAGCACAATACGGATTATGCTACCGTCGACCTGCGTTTTGGAGTAAAAGCAACCAAAGAAGTAGCGTTCAATTTATGGTAAATAACCTATTGAACAAAGAATACAGCTATCGTCCTATGGCGGTTGCCGCTCCACGCACTTTCGTACTGAAAATGGATGTCACTTTCTAAATGACTATTAAGATTTATAATTGATTACGAAACGGCTGCATAATGCAGTCGTTTCCTTTTTTTGCCCTATCCGGTCACATTTAATTTATATATTAAGTATCTTTGCACCCGAAAACAGAGAAATACAACCGATAAAATGAAAAACATATTGTACTTATTGCAATCTATTTTTTACGCAGCTTTTGCACAGGCACAAGAAGTTTTTGTAACCGCAGATTTTGTAAGTAGCTACATCTGGCGTGGTATGGACAGCGGCAATGCAAGTGTGCAGCCTTCACTCGGCCTCAACTGGAAAGGACTGACCGTTTACGCATGAGGTTCTACCGAATTTCGCGAAAAGAACAATGAAATAGACCTTTTCACTAGAGTACGAATACAAAAGCCTGACTCTTTACTTCAATAACTACTTTACCCAAACAGAGGATGAGCCTTTCAAATATTTCAATTACAGTTCACACTCCACCGGACATACTTTTGAAATAGGAGTCGGATATATGATTAGCGAGAAATTTCCACTATCTATAAGCTGGTACACCACATTTGCAGGGAAATGACTACTTGGGAAAACGGAAACGCGCTTGGTCCAGTTACTGTGAATTGAGTTATCCTTTCAATGTAAGGGGCGTAAATCTAAGTATTGAAGCAGGCTTTACACCTTGGGAAAGTTTTTATTCCAATAAATTCAATGTAGTCAACGTTGGGTTATCCGCAACAAAAGAACTCAAAATTACATCCAATTTTCTTTACCCATATTCGGAAAATTAATAGCTAACCCTTACGAGGAACAGGTCTATTTTGTATTCGGAATTACTCTTTAGTTTATTCATTCCTCTAATACAACTAGAAGCTAACTTAACGACCGTAAGTGGGAATATGAGATCCCAATCTTAGAAACATAAAAAGTCGCCACTTATTAACGTGACGACTTTTCTATTCATTTTACTAGGAGTTATTTATTCGGATGAGAAAAATTAATTTGTTCACTCCATTTGAAGTGTTCCACCAAAGGTTACATGGTTCTGGTTGGGACTACTATCCTTCAACTCGTACCCGTTCCTTCATCACATTTCAATAACCTATCAACCCATCAGAATCTCCGGCAACTTGACGTGACATATTGTCTTTATCACATTCTCTGAAAGACATTTCTTCCACATACGAATCTGTGCGAATTCTACTTGTTGTTCATATCCAAAGCTTCCTATAGCAAAAGAAAGGCTTTTAAAAGTCCAGTCAATAGAATTTGCTAACGAATTATTCTTTACACCATCTTTTATATACTGTAACTGTTGTACCATCATAGGTATAAACAAATGATATCAGGATCAGGCCACCAGAATCCAGTAGTATCAAAATGACCAGCTGAATTTTGGAATTGTAAAATAGGAATCTGTACATTAGCTCCATCAGCATAATGGTGAAGAGTTAAATCAAGAGAATGTGAGCGGTTGGGAATCAGGAACAAAAATTCGTGCCCTGAAATTTTTATTTCCCAAACCTTCCCAATCTCCTGGGTTCCCCTGTTATATTATCTACCTTCACCCAATATTCAAAAGTCCATTGTTCCATAGGAATGGCAGTACTAAACGTCTTAACAGTTCTATTTCCTTTTTTTATTATTACAGCTTTTTGCCTATGAGGTGAGGTTAGCAAATAAAAGAAGATGATTCGTTCCCTTCATTTCGACCGGTCCGTCCACAGAAGTAATTCGTATAGAAATAGCATATGCCTCACCATTTGAAGAACTATACGGCTTTATTTTAAGATTAACAACGGAGCTGAAACATTACCAGCAGAGATAGTGACTGTCTTTTTCAAAATTTCGATATTCTTCCGGAAGCACTAAATAGTTTGTTCATTTTTGTTATTATACTCCTCAAGCAACTGAGGATCAATATCCAGTGTGACAGTGACATCATGATCCATAGCACGAACTAAACGAACTGTCAGCGTTTTTCACAACTTCTTCATCATCTACCAACTGCGTTATTATCTGTTGATCGAATTTATTAGAAGGTGCGGCCTCCTGAATATATAATCCATTATCAATGGCCTTCATTTCCGCATCATCACAACCAAAGACTGATGTTAGAATAATTACAATGCCACATATTTAGAAAATCTAATCATCTTCATAGTTTTCATTTTTTAGTTATATTCATAGTATTAATGTTGGGCAGGATTCATCACCTGAATCACTTCACGCATAAAGAAATAGTCATTCACCGGACGGCACAAAATTAAAACGATACGCTTTACACCACCGATACGCATCTACTCCCGGACGATAATACATAGACATCCTTCAAAGAATATGTCGTCACACCGTCTCGAGTTGTAAACTGCGGTCCTCCGTCCGATTTATGTCTTTCAGTCTTCACACCAAACAGTTTTACGAAGAATTGCAGCTTCATCTTCTATTGATCCAAATTTAGCCAACAGTTTATTGAAACGAGTATCCCAAATCAGTATCACCGGGCTATAATATGCTTGAATCACATAGTAATCCAATAGTCCACCAGATTCTGTGTTCAAAGTCTGAGGTTCTCCATCCACCATAAGAATACGGCCTGTTCCCGATTTCGGTCCAAAATTTTCGATAACTCATCAAGAAGAATGTGCATGCGTTCGGATGACTAGAAATATTGCCTGGATAGCCCCAACTCGGTTCATAGTCAATATCAAAACCATCATAATCATACTTATTGACAGAATCCGCTATAACCTGTGCATATTTACGGATAGCAGCCTCAATACCCTCTGGGGAGCCATCACCATAGTGATTGTGTATGTTGGATGATTTCCGGTTGCATACCACATCCCCAGTAAGCTGCCATAGCCTCTTCATAAGAGTTATATTGCACACCGTCTACTATATGGTCATTCTCCACAGAAGCAGGCGTCATACTTCTACCAATATCCATGATATGCTGGCAATACAATATCCGAGTTCCTTTCTTTTCCCTAACCTCCTTAAGATCACTTTTCTGCGCTTCTGTCAAATTGAAAGCACCGCCCCACAAAGATACTAAATCCATGGAATCGGGAATACCTCTCAATTGGTTATTCATATCGTCACCTGTACCCGACCAATCACTATACCACCCAAAACAAATAGGATGATCTGTCTTTTTATATTCCCGTAAGGCTCGATAGTAATCCTCACTATTAATATTCACCGGTTCAGTAAATTTATTCTCCATTTCAGTCAGTCACTACATTGTACAAATACTAGTACAGCGACAGACGCAAATATGAAATATATTAGTCTTCTCATACTATAATCTTAAAATTAACCATTAATAATCTCTAATTTTTCAAAGCCCCCCACAAATCGGTACCATTAGAGTCTCTCCCATCACTAAAGCATAGTCACAGCAGCCTCCACATTTTTCTTTTATTCGTATTATACTCTGTGTCAGCAAAACGAAGACGGCGTTGCCCGCGAGCCGGTTTACAATCGAATTTGCAGAATGTGTTGCTGGAAATATTTTCGGGAATCCCGTACGACGGAAATCCGACCAGCCATTTAAAGGGATCGGATAGAGAGCTATCCACTTTGAGTAAGCACTCTCTCCAACATTTCCTCGGTGGCACTTTTTGTCCCATTTAATAGTGATAGTAGACAGATTGCTATAATTGTCGGCAGAGTGATTGGGATCAACGTAATTTCCGGTTTCGATTTATCATCATCAAATACTGCATCTACTCCGGTTACTTTAAATTCCTCAAAGACAACTGAATTCCCTGTTCATAGAAAGTCTCTGCATCACCCTGCATATCCCAGCCTTTCAGTGCTCGCCTTCTGCACGTAAGAAAGCTGCTTCTGCAGCATACATCACCGGTTGCGGCAATGTTTATCAGTCGTTATCATCAGGTTACTATAATTCTGATAATCAGAAGGATTTGGAGCTACCGAAGATCCCGAACGGACTCCCTACATAATCTTCAGAAAAGCCAGCCGCTTGCTTAGTAAAATAAGCGGGTCATATACCCATTCATATATATGAGGTAATAAGCATTAGCTCTCACTTCGCCCCATCCGCTCACAATAGCATAGCCATTTTTCATTGATACCACTGCTAGTTGTGTCATATGAACTATCGAAACAGACTCAACACCACCACGTACAACTTCTTCAGCTTTAGCCTGAGCATAATCTGCCCTCCGGACGCGGATAGCCATTTCTAAGTTTTTTAATGTATTGCAAATTTCATCCATTTTCGCAATTTCCGCCATAAAATTGATCTACTGCTGCCAAATCCTGATTAATCCCAATTCCGCTGCAGATTTCAATATAGCAATTACATTATCAAATCATCGAACATGGCGCCAGGCAGTCGGTTCATCGTCATAAGCCCCTTATATCACCCGATTTCACTTTAGAGTAAAGGGATAGGACCTTGGGGAGGCCATCATCTGCATTGCATAAATACGTGTCAACTGAGCCATAGCGTAGATAACACCCTTTTTTCTCCGTAGCTTCCTCAATCCGGAAGAAGTTGGGATAAATGCGTGCATATATTTTTAGCCCAGGTAGCAGCGTTATGATCCTCCATCGCATTATAATAAGCAAAAGATTTTCCCCTTTTGACCAAGTACTAGGTGCGGTGATTTGTCCGCTAAAACAAGCCCACATACAATTTATATGCTGACAGTCATTTTTGCATAGGTGCTGCATATACATTAAACATTCCCGACAGCAATGTATTAGCCGGCACTTTAGAAGGCTGGTACGGATTGGTGTTGAAATCCTCAAAATTAGTAGTACATCCTGCCATCAAGCATATAACCGCACTTGCTCCAATATATTTTATTATCTTGTTCATACCTATTTACTATTTAAAACTGAAATTTGACATTAAATCAAAGTTTCTCGTACTTGGGAGCATATATGCATCAAATCCCTGATAGAAATTAGACGCAGCCGAGGTAGTCAGTTCCGGGTCGAAAGGTGCTTTGCAATAAATCATCCACAGATTCTTTCCTACCAAGTCCGACAGTCATACCTAATTTATTGGCAAACCATTTCTTCGGCAATGTATAACTCAGGCTTAATTCACCCAAACGCACGTTTGTAGCACTATATGTGTAGTAAACGGAAGCTGTTTGAATTGTCTGGAAGTATTTGCGTGCATCTATTTTGGCTTGATTAATCGGTACGCCATCACGAACATCCGCACTAATTTTAGACACCGGCAGCATTCAATACTGATTGCGTTTCACTTAGTACAATACCTCAAAACGTCCGGTAAATGTCATACCTAGATTTATGCCTTTATATCCGAATCCCAAATTCCATCCATATTCATCTTTGGCAAGATAGACCCCCAAATGCGTTTCCTTATTTTCAAGGGCAAGACCTACTCCTTCCTCATTAGGGATATCCATTGAGATCGCGTTTCAGCACTTTCTGACCATATACGCCTCCCCATTGAACCCACCTACACACCAAAAGCAGACGGGCATCTAATTGTCCATAATGTAAAACATCAACTCCGGCGTACGATCAGCTCTCCGGTAGCATAATTATAAGCGCCATCAACTAATTGTTTTATTTCATTACGATTCAAGTCAACGTATATGATTAGTGTTGAAAGAGAAATCCCCCACTTCTTATCATATCTAAAGATTTTCAATACCTTCGATCATATATTTCCACTTTGAGTAAGAGACTAGATGAATATCCCAGGAAGAAACGAACAAAGTTGCATGGAAAGTCTGATTGTAAGAAATATTGGAACGATAGTAAGTTAAAGTTGAAACTGATATCATTCAGAAATCTGGCGTCTACCCCCTTCCCATGATTTTGTGGTTCTGGTTTCCAATTTAGTATTCCCGGGTAAACAAGTCGTGTTCCAGTGTGCGATGCTTCATCGTATGGATAAGTGACAGTAGTCTATAAAACTGATCGTAAGAATTACCTACCTCAGTATATGAACCACGAACTTTCAAAAAACTTAACCATTCCGGTGTATCAAACATACTTGTAAGAATAATGAAAGCCCTACCGACGGATAGAAGAATGATTTATAATCAGAAAAGCCAATCTTGAATCCCAGAAGTCATTACGTCGGTTACCGTCAAATAAAGCATTGACTTCCAACCTAGTTCTGCATTCGCAAAGATAGCTCTAGTCTACAGTCATGCCAACCCTCTTGCTTTTGGTTTCCATGCTTTATCAAAATCAAATTATGAACAGCAAGAAGTTATAAATCTTCAAGCCCGCCTTCATATCGATCATTCATAACGACTGTCATTCAAAGGTACCCAAAGTTTACATTCACAGACCAATCGCTAAAATTCTTATTTACTGTAGCAATGGCATCTGCATAGGTAGTCTTTGACTGAGCCCAAATATCATGATATGTTCCTCTGTCTCCTGCAGACAGACTACCGGTAGAAGCATACGCCTTGTATGTCTTACGATTTTCATAATTGTCAATTTTCACACGACCTGTAACATCAACCAATCAAATATTTGATATTTCAGAGAAGCATTCACCATATAACGTGTTTTCTTATTCTCACGTATCTGACGGTTTTGTACCCAATATGGATTTGCCAGTCCACTGAAATTTCTCCGTAAGGCCAATACTGTTCCATTATACCTAAACCCTCATTGTAACGCTCAAACATACGCACATCCTCAAAATTTTCCGAACGGGGAATCGATAAAAAGTCCAGGCAGTGGATTATAATAGTATCCTTTGAGATACCATATTTTTATCGTTCTGAAGAATATAGCTTGCACCGGCATCCAGTGTCATTTTATCTTTCAAGAAACTGGTCGTGTTGCGTACAGTGAAATTATAACGGTTATATCCACTGTTCCTTGGGATATTCGTTGTATTAGTAGTGGAAGCCGACAAATAACTCTGGTTCTTTTGATTACCGGTAGACAAAGCTACAGAGTTTATCACGTTACTACCTGTACGGAAGAAATCACGCGGATCATAATCGCTATTCACAATCGGTCCCCAGCTATCCACATTTCCTGCCACATTTCCCGTACTTACTCTGGGCATTTCTGGCATCATCGCCACTTTGAGAAAGTTGTATTGTTAGATACTGTCACAGACGTCTTGTCAACAGATCCTTTTTAGTAGTAATCAGCACTACACCCGCAGCGGCAGCATTACCATACAATGCAGCAGCGGAAGGTCCTGTCAGCATAGAGATAGACTCTATATCTTCCGGATTAATATCAGCCGCCCCATCCGTACCCGGTTGGTCCAGCAAAAACGCTTTGTGAATTGCCACCATTCATCATATTATACATGGGTACACCATCAATCACATAAAGCGCCAAGTTGGAAGAAGTGATAGACTTTACACCACGCATAACAACACGGGATGCGCCACCGGTTGAATTGGAAGAATTAATGGTAACACCGGCAACCTTTCCATTCAATGAAGAAATGAAGTTAGCGTCTTTCACAGTAGTCAATTCATCCCCTTTCACCTGTTGTACATTATATGACAAAGCCTTTTCCGCACGTTTTATACCCAATGCGGTTACAACGACTTCATCCAAGACTTCAGCGTCCTGTTTTAACACAACCTGATAAAAATCTTTATTTGAAACAGCAATCATTTGAGTTGCATACCCTATATAAGATATTTTCAACTTAGATTTATCGGAAGCTTTTTTATCATAAAGCTTCCATTCATATCAGTTATAGTTCCCGTAGAACTACCTTCCACCGAGATATTCACGCCAATCAGTGGTTCTCCATTTTCATCAACTACCTTGCCTCTTATATTCTTCACTACAGAAGGCGCTACCGACTTTTGTTCGGTAACTATAACATAATTATCACGGATTTGATAAGTGAAACCTGTTCCTTTTAAGATTGTATCAAGCGCAGTAGTTATAAGCGCATTTTCAAGTTCAGATTGGTAAGCTTTTTTTGCTTTTCAATTGAGAATCACTATAATTGATAGACATTTTAGTCTGTCTTTCCACAGATTTTAAAGCCTCAATTACAGTCATATTTTTCTGTTGGATAGTTATTTTACTATCTTTTTTGCCCAAAAGCAGAGGTCTGCATCATTAATAATACAAAAAAGTAAAAAAACCTGTTTTGGAGCACTCGTCCTGCTATTTCTTTATACATTTGTAGCATTTTCCTGGTATTAGTAAATTGGTTGTTAATTCTATTTTGATTGGATTGCGTTAGTAACACGCTAATATTAAGGAATTTTTCGATTTCATATCCGGAAGGAATGGCAGTTCCCTCCGGATATTTTTTTCATGGTGTGTTAAGTTAATAATTAGACATGGGGGTTTATTTTTCAATTAGTTATATAGCATTTATTGTCTTTTAATCCCATAGTGGATATCTCCAACTACTTGTGAAATAATTAGCATAATTTCTTCCAACGTCACATTCTTCGGGAAACGGAAACTATAAGTATTATTATTCAAACTATGGAAACTATATAAAAAGTATATGGATACTTATGTTCTAGTCTCGTGAATATATCTTCAAATGTGCATCACTAAATACAAGTTCTCCACGTTGCCAAACTATCACATCATCAACTTGTGATTGTTGCAAACGACTTTTTTTGGTCGGCTTATTATAAGATAACTGCTGGTTGGGTTTCAATATAACACTTGAGATTAAATTATCATACTCCACTTTTACACTGCCCGAAACTAAAAGTAGTGTACACTTCTGTCATTCTCCGAATAAGTATTTACATTAAACTCAGTTCCCAAAGCCGTAACCTGGAAAATCAGATCCTTTCACAATAAAGGGATGTTCCTTATCCGGCATTACCTTAAAATAGCCCTCACCCTATCAGATATACACTTCTGGTTTTACCATTAAAACTTTCGGATAAAACAAAGTACTTTTGAATTCAATATAACGAAGTACCATCCGGTAATGTCAGTTCATGTATTTTGCAGTTGGTATATGGCATTCTATCAAATCACTGGAAAATCGTCTTTCTCAACTAATAAATAGATAGAAACTGACGATACAGCCAGCAACAACACCGACGCTACCTGCCAAATACGTAATATATATTTCTTTGCGAAGAGACAGGACGCATACCTATAGGCTTTGTTGCATACGGCGTATGGGCACTGCATTCCTGAACTCGCTGCTGTCAACTTCTTCCAAAAAGAAGAAGCGAAGCGCTTCCATTTTTCTTCATATGTTTCTTCATCAGCCAACCAATGCCGGAATTGCTTTTTGGACGGAAACCGGATAGTCATTCTGACTAAAAAGTTCTATCACGTCGAATATAATTCTTCATCATTATTTCATTATTATTTCTGCCTTATGCTTTAAAGACAGGAAAGATGCCATGAAAGCCGACGGAACCATTAACCGCGCGGCACTCCCCGCCATCTTCAACCCCGAAGACCTGAATGCCCTTGAGCAAGCTCTCCGGCTGAAAGATGCACATCCGGGCTCCACCGTAACCATCCTGACCATGGGACCGGGACGCGCAGCCGAAGTTATCCGTGAAGGACTTTACCGCGGCGCCGACAACGGCTATCTGCTGACCGACCGCGCTTTTGCCGGAGCCGATACGCTGGCTACTTCCTACGCCCTTGCCACCGCCATCAGGAAGATAAGATTTGATTGTTGAACTGTTAGCTAACCACACTATCGGATAATTGACAATTGATAATTGACAATTAATACGGTAAAAAGATTGAACAATATGAATAATGTATTTGTATATTGTGAGCTTGAAGGTACAACGATTGCCGATGTAAGCCTCGAACTGCTGACCAAAGGTCGCAAGTTAGCCAACCAGTTGAACTGCCAACTCGAAGCCATTGTGGCCGGTTCCGGACTGGAAGGGATTGAAAAGCAGGTGATGCCTTATGGCGTGGACAAGGTGCATATTTTTGACGCTCCCGGTCTGTTCCCGTACACTTCCCTTCCTCATTCTTCTGTTTTGATCAATCTGTTCAAAGAAGAAAAACCGCAGATCTGCCTGATGGGAGCAACGGTTATCGGCCGTGACTTAGGCCCCCGTGTTTCTTCTGCACTGACAAGCGGTCTGACAGCAGACTGTACATCCCTCGAAATCGGCTCGCACGAAGACAAAAGAGCTGGTAAAACATACGAAAACCTGTTATACCAGATCCGTCCCGCTTTCGGTGGTAACATCGTAGCGACGATCATCAATCCGGAACACCGTCCTCAGATGGCGACTGTTCGCGAAGGTGTGATGAAAAAGAAATTCTGGACG
>VOFH01000407.1_pt1 | contig 24000 bp, 26 predicted proteins | sample 5384091 | NCBI WGS metagenome assembly VOFH01 (sample SAMN12384727, study PRJNA508395) | human gut metagenome | isolation source: healthy gut G | host: Homo sapiens
GAGGCAGGAGGAAGTCCAAAAGGAGCGAGAAATAGCGGAGGATTGGACCTTGAGGCGGAGAGGAGGCAGGAGAAAGTCCAAAAGGAGCGAGAAAGAGCGGCGGATTGGACTTTGAAGTGGAGGGGAGGCACGCGGAAGTCCAAAACGCAAGTCGGTGCACCAGAGCGGAAGACCAGACATCACATTTGTGCAAAAATTTATATAAAATCCCATAAACCGCTTGCCCTAAAGCTGACTTCAAGTCGTATCATACAGGTATCAAATAATTTACATTTTTATGAAAGAAGAGGTGTTATTATCATGAAATTTATGGATAAGGATGATTTTGAAAAGCAGAATGTTTTCGGAACAGGTCAGGCAAATACAGCATATGCTAAGTATTTTATTGGTGATTCTTTCCTGAATCCGCTGACTGATCCTAAGTGCGGGCTTTTTCTTGCAAATGTGACTTTTGAGCCGGGATGCCGTAATAACTGGCATATCCATCATGCAACAAAGGGCGGCGGACAGATGCTTATATGTACAGCTGGAGAGGGCTGGTATCAGGAAGAGGGCAAGGAGCCTGTAAGCCTTGAGCCGGGAACTGTAATCGCAATTCCACCAGAAGTTAAGCACTGGCATGGGGCTAAGAAGGACAGCTGGTTTTCACATATTGCTGCAGAGATTCCGGGAGAGAATACAAGTAATGAATGGTGTGAGCCTGTAACTGATGAAGAATATAACAGATTAGGATAGTGTCTTATATGGCAGGAATGGAGGATTACAATGGCTAAGATTGTACAGACAGCAGGAAAAAATGCGTTGGGAGAGTTTGCACCGGAGTTTGCACATTTTAACGATGATGTGCTTTTCGGGGAGAACTGGAACAACGAAGATATTGATTTAAAGACAAGATGCATAATCACAGTAGTTGCGCTGATGTCATCAGGCGTGACAGATACATCACTTAAGTATCATCTTGAAAATGCTAAGAATAACGGTGTTACAGCAAAGGAGATTGCTGCTGTTATCACTCATGTAGCATTTTATGCGGGATGGCCAAAGGCATGGGCTGTATTCAACATGGCTAAGGAAGTATGGCAAGAAGATTAATTGAAAGGTTTAGGTAAGAACCGATAGAACATAATGAAATTTGGCAACTACTCTAACATAAAACCAGTTGATTGTTTTATGTTAGAGTAGTTTTTATTTTTTTCTATATTCAGAAGGGGAATATCCTGTAATATCTTTGAATACTCTGTAAAAATGTGTAAGGTTTGAAAAACCTGTCATGGTTGCAACCTCTGTCACATTTTTGTCTGTTTCAATAAAAAGCGTTCTGCATTCATTATCCTTGTTCTTTTAATATAGTCAGTTATTGTACGATTAGTATTCTTTTTAAATTCACGGCATAAATAATATTCACTGATGTGAAGCATATCAGCAAGATTCTGAAGGGAAATATCATGTTCATAATTATTGTTTATGTAATCTATAATCTGTGTTGTTCGTGATTGTTGTGCCAGGGACTTTTTATTTGGCTTCATTTCTACAACCATAGTAAGAATCAGGTTAGTAAGTGCTGCCATATATTCATATCTGAACTCTGAAGCTTTACTTTGTGCTTCTAAGAAAAGATATATAAGCCTGCGAAAATTTTTGAGATTTTCAGTGGTAGGAGTATAAAAGGAGTCTGAATTGTAAAGAGCGGTGCGTAACTTTTCCGATGTAATTATATCTGGACGGAAATAGAGAACAATACGTGAAAAATGTACAATCTTTATCACTATATGAGAGATGCATAGTATATGGAGGGAAAATAATACAATCGCCTGACTGCAGTTTGAATATCTTGTCATTCCAGTAATGATATCTTTCTCCGTAATCCAGAAATACAATTCAAAATAATCATGAAAATGTGATTGAGACATATTGTCATTAACACTTGAGATATATGCTGCAGACATGGAATTGCCTAAAGCCATATTGCATTGTGCTGTATCTTTCATAAAATCCCCCCCATGATATATACTAATATACTTAAAAAAATATAATACATTATACTAAACAAAACTAATTTGTGCAAGAAATGTAAAATAATCGTTAGAAATTGTCAAGATATGTATAGAATACAATGCTTATTATGGATAAGATATTGTTATAAAGTTAACAAATATTTGAGAAAGGAGAACATATGAAGGTTTGTTACAGAGCAGAAAATGTTACAGCAATTGACAACTATTATTCAGTTAAAACGAATGCGGTGGAGATTAGATTATGGTATCTGACAGACGATATAATTCGTATAAGAGCTGGATTCGACGGTGACTGGGATGAGGCATCATATAGTCTTGTTAAGACAGCATGGGAGTCCAGAACAGATGAATTATTAAAGGATTATCGTAAAAAAAATTGATGTTGCAGAATCAGAGCTTGAAGATGGTGATGAAAAAGCAGTTATTTCAGGTAGAAAATTAAGAGTGGAGATTGAGAAAATCCATTCAGAATCTGTGTATATGATATGGATGGAACATTACTCCATGCAGATATTGTTGATCTGGCATATAGAGAAGATTCAAATAAAAGACGTATACATACAAGTCAGATAGAGGCAGATGATTATTTCTATGGTTTCGGCGAAAAAGGAGGAGAAATTAATAAAGCTGAAAAATATATGAATATGGCTCCAGGAGATGCAATGGGATATAACCCAAAGGAAACAGATTCATTGTATAAGCATATTCCTTTTTACATTAAACTTTCAGCATCAACCAAGAAAGCAGTTGGTTATTTCTATCATTCAACTTCAGAATGTGACTTTAATATGGGTAGAGAAAAACGCAACTACTGGCATAGATATTCTTCATTCAGAGCCGATGCAGGGGATATTGATTTATTCCTTATTGCAGGACCATCCATTGAAAATGTAGTTGAAAGATACACAGATCTGACTGGTAAATCAATAATGCTTCCAAAAGCTGCATTAGGATATCTTGGCTCATCAATGTATTATCCAGAGCTGCCAGCAGACTGCGATGATGCAATACTTGGATTTATTGAGACAGTTAAAGAAGAAGGAGTTCCAATTGATGGCTTTCAGCTTTCATCAGGTTATTGTGCAGTTGAGACAGAAGAAGGAATTAAGAGATGCAGCTTTACATGGAATAATAAAAGATTTAAAGATCCAAAAGACTGGTTTACTAAAATGAAAGAACATGGAGTTGTTGTTTCACCTAATGTAAAGCCTGGGATGCTTCTTGTACATCCGTATCTTGAAGATATGAAGGAAAAGGATATGTTTGTATATGACAGCGTGGAAGATGTGCCAGGAAAAGGAACATGGTGGGGTGGAACAGGAGTGTTTGTTGACTTCACTAAAGAAGCAACCAGAAAGCATTGGAAAGAATACCTTACAGAAGGATTGCTGCAGTATGGATGCGAATCAGTTTGGAATGATAACTGTGAATATGACTCAATGGTTGACAAGGATGCCAGGGTTTATTATGAAGGCAAGGGAAGTACAATAGGTAAAATTAAACCTGTAATGAGTAATATAATGTGCCAGCTATCGAATGAAGCTATTAATGAATATAATCCGGAGGTAAGACCATTTTCAGTGTGCCGTTCAGGACATGCAGGTATTCAGAGATATGCCAGGTATGGACAGGAGATAATTTAACATGCTGGGATGCACTTAAATATAATATAGCGACAATGCTTGGGGAAGGATTGAGTGGTGTTGCTAATATCGGTAGTGATGTAGGTGGTTTTTATGGAGAATCACCAGAGCCTGAGTTGTTTGTCAGATGGGTACAGAATGGTGTGTTTATGCCAAGATTCTCAATTCATTCAGTTAATACTGATAATACGGTTACAGAACCATGGATGTATACAAATATGAAACAATACATCATTGATGCTATCAGATTAAGATACAGATTATCACCTTATCTGTATTCGCTTGAATACAGGGCAGCTACAAAAGGTCTTCCAATTATGGAACCTATGTTTATGGCATTTCAGAATGATACAGCCACATATAATGAAGGAATTGATTTTATGTGGGGTGATTCAATTCTTGTTGCAAATGTTGTTGAAAAGGGAGAAAAGATAAGAAAGGTATATCTTCCTGAATCTGAGAATAAGAATGTAAGATTTTATGATTTTAAGACCAGACAGGAATACAAAATGGGGCAGACAGTTGAGGTACCGGTTGAGATTGACACAATTCCAATGTTTATAAAGAGTGGTGCAATTATTCCAATGGCCGGTAATGAAATTAACAACCTTATGAATGACAAGATTGATTCATTACATGTGATTATGGCTCCAGATACAGACTCATCATTTACAATGTATGATGATGACGGAAAACTAATGATTACAAGCAGGGAAAATACCTGAAGACTCTTATAGAAGTAAAGGCAGGTGCGAAGACAGATATAACATTTACATATGAAGGTGATTACTGTAATACAATCGATAATATGGAACTTGACGTAATTCATAGAGAGAAAGCACCATATTATGTGTTGTTAGATGGAAATGAAATGCCACATTATCTTAACAGAGGTAAATATGAGCAGGCTGATTATGGATGGTATTACAGCCAGAGCCTTAAATCAGTGCAGGTAAAATATCCTAATCCAAAGAAGAATCACAAAGTAACTATTTCATTTGAAGTGTTTGATATGATAGGTATGTAACGTAATTGAGTTACAAAAGGAGGTATACAATGGGTAAAAAATGAGAGCATTAATGATTGCATGTGTTCTTGTAATTGTCAACATCCTTCCTTTAACAGGATGTGGCAATAATAGTATGACATCAAGCAAGAACGCAACAGCCGATAATCCAATGATTCTTACATTAGCACATGGATTGTCAGAAAGTCATACAGTACATATTGCAATGACTAAATTTGCAGATGAGGTAAAGGAAAAGACTAATGGAAGAATAATTATAAAAATCTTTCCTAATGGTCAGCTTGGTTCAGAAACAGAAAACCTTGAGCAGCTTCAGGCGGGAGTTATAGCCATGACAAAGGTATCTGCTCCGGGACTTGCAACATATAATGATGCATTTAATACATTTGGACTTCCATATATCTTTAATGATACTCAGGATTTTTATGATGTTATGGATTCGCAGGAGATGAAAGATTTCTTTTTATCAACAGGAGAAGATGGTTTTGTAACACTTACATATTTTACATCAGGAGCCAGATCTTTCTATACTAAAGATAAGGCAATTAGAACTCCGCAGGATTTAGTTGGAACAAAGATAAGAGTACAGGATATGAAATCACAGACAGATATGCTTTCTGCACTTGGTGGAACACCAGTTGCAATGTCATATGGTGATGTATATACAGCATTATCTACAGGCATTATTGATGGAACAGAAAATAATGAAACAGCCCTTACTACAGGAAAACAGGGTGAAGTATGTAAGGTTTACTCAGTAGACCAGCATGCAATGATACCTGATGGTATGGTTATGAGTTCTAAGATATGGAATAACATAGAGCCTGAGGATCAGAAGATTATTCTTGAATGTGTATATGATGCAACTGATGCGCACAAGGTTATGTGGGATCAGGCTATTGATGAAGCAGTGGAAGAAGCTAAAGGAATGGGCGTAGAATTTGTTTACGATGTAGATAAGGAGGCGTTCAGAGAGGCTACTGCTGATATGGTTACATCATATAGAAATAAGTATCCTGGAGTAGATTCTTTACTTAGTACAATAGAGAAAGTAAGAAAGGGGAACTGATTATGGAGAATGTTATGGCAAATATAAGAAAGGTTATGAGTAAGATACTATCAGTTGCCAGTGCTGTATTGCTTTCGTTTATGACTGTGCTGGTATTATGGCAGGTATTCACACGTTATGTATTAGACAATCCGGCGGCATTCACAGAGGAACTTGTTAAGTATTCACTTATGTGGACAGCGTTTATAGGTGCAGCCCCTGGCATTCTTTACAAGAGATCATATGGCTTTGACTTTGGTAAAAGATAGTTAAGGGAGTTCCACAGAAAGTATTAAGTGTATTTATTGATGGACTTATATTAGCACTTGCAATACTTGTATTTGTGATTGGTGGTTTTATGCTTGCAGTTTCAGCAAAGCAGGAATTTTCAGCATTACTTGGAGTTCCACGTTCGTTTGTATATGCCATTGCACCAATATCAGGAATATTTATAGCAATAGCTCAGATTATTAATCTTTACGAAGATATTACAGGCAAAATAATAAAGAAAGAGGAATAGGAAGGAGGAGAAATCTATGAGTATAGCTTTAACGACAGTATTATTGTTTGTTGTTTTTGGAATATTATTATTTGCAGGTGTTCCTATTTCAGTAAGTATTATAGTTTCATCAATTGTAACAGCTTTGTCCTCACTGTCATGGGATCAGGTAACATTTATAACTATGCAGAAGATGAATTCAGGCGTTGAAAGTTTTTCTTTGTTAGCGGTACCTTTGTTTATTCTTGCTGGTAATATTATGAACAATGGTGGAATTGCTAAAAGACTTGTAAAATTTTGCACAGCTTTTTGTAGGCAGGATTCCTGGTAATCTTGCGCAGGCTAACATCCTTGGAAATATGCTGTTTGGTGCATTATCTGGTTCATCAGTAGCAGCAGCATCAGCAATTGGTGGTTGTATCAGTCCTATTGAAAAGGAACAGGATTATGATCCGGCATTTTCAGCGGCAGCTAATATAGTTTCAGCACCTACAGGACTTCTGATTCCACCTACATCAGCATTTATTGTTTATTCGACAGTTGCTGGTGGTGTATCAATATCAACATTATTTATGGCTGGATATGTTCCTGGTATACTTATGGGACTTGTATGTATGGTAATTGCTTTTGTAATGGCTAAAAAGCTTGGAATTAAAGCAACAGGCAGAGATAAGTCAGTATCAATAGCTAAAACAGTATGGAGTGCAATTCCATCATTATTACTTATTATTATAGTAATCGGTGGTATTGTATCAGGTATATTTACAGCTACAGAAGGTGCAGGAGTTGCGGTATTATATTGCCTTGTACTTTCAATAATATATAAGAGCATTACATTTAAGAGCTTCCTGAAAATATTGGAAAATTCAGCTAAAACATCAGGAATAATTTTATTCCTTATAGCAGCATCATCTGCAATGTCATTTGTTATGGCATATTCAGGGGTACCAGCAGCAATAAGTAATGCATTACTTGGTATTTCGACTAATAAAGTGGTTATATTCATACTTATGAATCTTATTTTGATGGTAATTGGTATGTTTATGGATATAACACCTGCAATATTAATATTTACACCAATTTTCCTTCCTATAGCAAGAAGCTTTGGAATGACAGATATACAGTTTGGTGTAATGCTTATATTTAATATGTGCCTCGGAAATGTAACACCTCCGGTTGGTTCAGTATTGTTTGTAGGATGTGGTATTGGAAAGGTGTCTATTGAAAAAGTAACTCCAAAGCTGATACCTTACTTTATAGCATTGATAGTGCTTCTTATGTTAGTAACATTTGTACCAGCATTGTCATTAGCAGTACCACAGCTTATGGGATTGTTATAAGATAAATAATAAAAATTATTGAGAAAAGGAGCTGATACAATGAAAAGTTCATTTAGATGGTATGGAGACAGTGATCCGGTAACATTGGAATATATCAGACAGATACCAGGAATGCGTTCTATCGTTTCTGCAGTATATGATGTTAAGCCAGGTGAAGTATGGCCAGAAGAAAGCATTAAACATATTGCTGATGAGTGTAGTGCTAATGGTCTTGTATTTGATGTTGTTGAATCAATACCTGTAACAGAAGATATTAAGCTGGGAACAAAAAAAAGAGACAGACACATTGACAATTACTGTGAGTCAATAAGAAGATGTGCTAAATATGGTGTGAAATGTGTAACTTATAATTTTATGCCTGTATTTGACTGGACAAGAACACAGCTTGATAAGGCAGCAGAAGATGGTTCAACAAGTCTTGTAATGTACTGGGAACAGTTAAAAGGGCTTGATCCTCTTAAGGAAGATATTCATCTTCCAGGATGGGACTCAAGTTATACCCAGGACGAGGTAAGGGAATTAATAAAACAATATTCAGAACTTGGTGAAGAAGGATTATGGGAAAATATAGAATATTTTCTGAAAAAGTAATTCCAGTAGCTGAAAGCTGTGGAATAGTAATGGCACTTCATCCGGATGATCCACCATATCCAATATTCGGACTTCCAAGAGTTATTACTTGTGAAGAAAATATAGACAGATATCTTTCAATTGTGGATAGCCCATCGAATACATTGTGTTTCTGTACAGGTTCACTTGGCTGTTCACCTAAAAATGATATTCCGGCAATGGTCAGAAAATATTCTGAAATGAACAGAATAGGATTTATGCATCTTAGAAATGTCAGAATTTTGCCAGATACATCATTTGAAGAATCAGGACATCTGTCAAGAGAAGGAAGTCTGGACATGAATGCTATTGTTAAGGCACTTGTGGAAACTGGATTTACAGGATATTTCAGACCTGATCATGGACGTATGATATGGGGCGAAACAGGCAAGCCTGGATATGGACTTTTTGACAGGGCTCTGGGAAGTGCATATATTAACGGACTCATAGAAGCAAATGGTGGAAAAATTGAGTATTAATAATATCAGGAGGATATATTGTATGTTTGATTTACCTTTAAATGTTGATTATACAGGAAAAACAGTAGTCGTAACTGGAGCAGGTGGAGTATTATGCTCAGATATGGCAAGAGCTTTTGCAAAGGCAGGCGCAAAAGTAGCTGCATTAGATCTTAATGAAGAGGCAGTTAAAAGTCTGGCAGATGAAATCAAAACAGAAGGATTTCAGTGTGAAGGATTTAAGGCAAATGTGCTGGATGCAGAAATGCTGGAAGATGTACACCAGCAAATAATCAAAGTATATGGAAAATGCGATATTCTTGTTAATGGGGCTGGTGGTAATAATCCTAGAGCAACTACAGATAATGAGTATCAGGACGAGGCTAAGGAAGGTATGAAAACATTCTTTGAACTTGATTCGTCAGGAGTGGATTTTGTTTTCAAACTTAATTTTCAGGGAACACTGATTCCAACACAGGTCTTTGCAAAGGATATGGTTGAAAGCAAATCAGGCTGCATTCTTAACATATCATCAATGAATGCATATATTCCATTAACAAAGATTCCAGCTTATTCAGGTGCAAAGGCTGCAATAAGCAACTTTACACAGTGGTTGGCAACATATTTTGCTAATTCAGGAATCAGATGCAATGCAATAGCTCCAGGTTTCTTAGTATCTAATCAGAACAGGTCTTTATTGTTTAATGAAGACGGAACTCCAACAGCGAGATCTAAAAAGATACTTAATGGAACACCTATGGGTCGATTCGTTGACAGCAATGAATTGTTAGGTGGAGTATTATTCCTTTGTGATGATAAGGCTGCAAGTGCAATAACAGGAGTTGTACTTCCAATAGATGCTGGATTTGCGGCTTATTCAGGCGTATAGATATCAATTAACTTACAAGAACACTGCATATAGCCCCGGTGACATATTTAGAGTCACAGGGGCATTTAAATGTATAATAAAGTAAAATGCTGCTGCGAGGAGATTATAGAAAATATCAGCCTGAAACAGGTTTTAATTTAATAAGTCACTAACAAAACCAATAGCAGCTTTGAAAAATCTTGATAACGTGATATTATAATGGAATGCTCAGGGGCAGATTCAAAAAGTGAAATAAGGAGAATTTATGTATCACAAGAAATTAGAATCAGATATCAGATGTCCATTGGAATACGGCCTGGAAGTATTTGGAGGCAAATGGAAATCAAGAGTTATATGTGTTCTGGCGGATAAGAAGACATTAAGATATAGTGAGTTAAGGACAGAACTGGTGAATATTACAGATGCAGTTCTTTCAACAACATTAAAAGCACTGATTGCGGATGATATTGTATCAAGAAAAGCATATGACGAGATTCCGCCAAGAGTTGAAGATTCACTTACGGAAAAGGGCTTATCTGTAATGCCGATATTGCAAAGTATATGCGACTGGTCATGCGCATTTTACAAGAAAGAAACTGACAAAGAATCGAGCCAGTGCATGAAGTGCGACCATAAGTAATGGATGAAGGGAAGGTTATTGTGTGAAAAAAATAACCTTCCTTTTCAAATTAACATATATTGTGTAAAATGTTACATGGAACTGCCTAGCGGTATACTGGCAAGCAGCAATACGACATACGCAATATGCAGAAATGGAGCGGGAATTGAGCAGATGAACGATTATTACTAAAGATAAGGCTCAGGTTACGATGGAGTCTTTATATCAGGATTTAGAGAGAAGAATAGTAGCAAGTCCACCGGGATTGTGTACTATTGACCTTACAAGGTCATTTATAAAAATGTGTCTTGCACAGTCATGTGGCAAATGTGTTCCATGCCGTGTGGGACTTAGACAGCTTGCGAGACTTTTTGATGATGTGCTTGATGGTAACGCAACAGAGGAAACTCTTGATGTTATCAGGCTTACAGCAGAGGGAATCTATTATTCCGCTGACTGTGCAATCGGATATGAGGCAGCAAAGCTTGTACTAAAATGTATTGATGGCTGCGAGGATGATTTCAGGTCACATATTGAGAGGGGATTTTGTTCATGTAACAGTAACCAGCCGGTTGCTTGTGTTAAGTCATGTCCTGCAGGTGTTGATATTCCAGGTTACATAGCACTTGTGCATGAAGGCAGATATGCAGACGCGGTTCGTCTTATAAGAAGAGACAATCCAATGCCTACAACATGCGCATACATTTGTGAGCATCCATGTGAAAACAGATGTAAGAGAACACTTATTGACGCGCCAGTCAACATCAGGGGACTTAAGAAAATGGCAGTTGATAATGCCGGTGATGTTCCGGTTCCGGCATGTAATGAGCCAACAGGTAAGAAGGTTGCAATAATCGGTGGTGGTCCGGGAGGACTCAGTGCCGCATATTATCTGGCTCTTATGGGACATAAGGTTACTATATTTGAGCAGAGAAAGCAGCTTGGTGGAATGTTAAGATATGGAATTCCTAACTACAGACTTCCAAGAAAAAAGCTGGATGCGGAGATTAACGCTATATTGTCTACAGGAATAGAAGTTAAGAAGAATATAAGCGTAGGAACAGACATTACGCTTGAGGATATTAATAAAGAATATAATGCAGTATACATTTCTATCGGAGCACATGCAGACAAGAAGATTGGAATTGATGGTGAGGATGCTGCAACAGGCGTAACATCAGCAGTAGAAATGCTTCGTGCAATTGGTGATGATGAAATGCCTGACTATACCGGCAAGCGAGTGGTTGTTATTGGCGGTGGAAATGTAGCAATGGATGTTGCCCGTTCTTCTGTAAGATTAGGTGCGGAGAAAGTAAGCATTGTATATAGAAGAAGAAAAGCCGACATGACGGCACTTCCGGAAGAGGTTGAAGGTGCAGAGGCAGAGGGCTGTGATGTTCTTGAACTTATGTCACCGGTTAGAATAGAGAAAGATGAAAATGACGCAGCAGTTGGTTTATGGGTTCAGCCACAGATGATAAGCAGGATAAAAGGTGGCAGACCATCACCTAAGACTGCAGCTAAGGACGAGGTTCTTATTCCTTGCGACCTTATTGTAGTTGCCATCGGACAGGGTATCGAAACAAGATATTTTGAGGAGCATGGCGTTACAGTCAAGAGAGGAACAATTGAGGCACTTGATACAAGTGAGATTAAAGAACGTAAAGGAATATTTGCAGGAGGAGACTGCGTAACAGGACCTGCAACAGTAATCAGGGCTATAGCAGCCGGAAAGGTTGCGGCAGCCAACATTGATGAATATCTTGGCTACCATCACGAGATAACTTCAGATGTAGAGATACCTTATGCCGGATATGAGGACAAGGTACCTTGCGGACGAGTTGAGGTTGCACTGCGTGATGCCGCAGACAGAAAGAAAGACTTTGAACCTATTGAATATGGATTTTCGTGTGAGGAAGCGTGTCAGGAGTCAGGAAGATGTTTAAGATGCGACCATTTTGGTTTTGGCGCATTTAGAGGAGGAAGAGAAGAACAATGGTAAATTTAACAATAAATGGAAAAGCTGTATCAGTAAAAGAAGGAACTACCATTCTTGAAGCTGCCAAAACAATAGGAGAGACAATACCTACACTCTGCTATCTCAAAGAAGTCAACGCAATTGGTGCATGTCGTGTATGTGTTGTTGAAGTAGAGGGTACTGACAGATGTGTTACAGCATGTAATAACTTCGTAGAAGAAGGCATGGTTGTCTACACTAATTCAAGAAAGGTACGTACAACAAGAAAGACTAATGTTAAGCTTATACTTTCACAGCATGATTATAAATGTGGTACATGTGTAAGAAGTGGTAATTGTACACTTCAGTCACTTGCAAATGAATTAAATATTTCAGAGATGCCATATGATTCAATCTTAGAAAAAGATAATTGGGATAAAACATTTCCACTTATCAGAGATGCCCAGAAATGTATTAAATGTATGCGTTGTGTGCAGATATGTGATAATGTTCAGGGTATGCACGTATGGGACGTAGTTAATACAGGTTCGCGTACAACTGTAAATGTGCGTGCAAACAAGAACATTGCGGAGACTGCATGTACACTTTGTGGTCAGTGTGTAAGCAACTGCCCTGTAGGTGCACTTACAGAAAGAGACGATGTCGGAATCGTGCTTGATGCAATTGAAAATGAGGATATCATTACAGTAGTACAGATTGCACCAGCAGTAAGAACAGCATGGGGCGAAGATTTTGGTATGTCTAAGGAATATGCGACAGCACAAAGACTTGTTGCAGGACTTAGAAGAATAGGATTTGATTACATATTTGATACAACATTTTCAGCAGATCTTACTATTATGGAGGAGGGAAGCGAACTTCTTGAAAGACTTCCAGAAATTAAGGAGTCAGGACTTCCAATGTTTACATCGTGCTGTCCAGGATGGGTGAAATTCGTAAAGAGCGAGTTCCCTGAGATGGCAGGCAGACTTTCAACAGCAAAGTCACCACAGCAGATGTTTGGAGCGGTTACTAAGTCATATTATGCAGAAAAGCTGGGCGTAGAGCCTGAAAGAATATTCTGTGTATCACTTATGCCTTGTCTTGCAAAAAAAGGACGAGTGTACATGGGACGGAGGCAAAGATGTTGATGCGGTTCTTACTACAAGAGAAGTTGAAAGAATGTTCAAAGCATTTTTCATAAAGCCGGAAGAACTTGATGAGGACGAGTTCGACAATCCTTTAGGTGAGGGAACAGGTGCTGGCGTTATATTCGGTGCAACAGGCGGTGTTATGGAGGCGGCACTCAGAAGTGCTTACTATCTTGTGACAGGAAATAATCCTGACGCGGATGCGTTCCAGTCAGTGAGAGGTCTTGAGGGCTGGAAGGAAGCTTCATTTGACCTTAATGGGACAACTGTAAATGTAGCTGTTGCCAGCGGACTTGGCAACACAAGACGTTTGGTGGATGCTATTAAGAAGGGCGAGGTTCACTATGATTTCGTTGAAATTATGTCCTGTCCGGGCGGCTGTATCAACGGTGGCGGACAGCCTTACAAGGAAGACGCTGAGATGGTTGAGGAGCGACGTTATGTGCTGTACGGGCTTGATAAGCGCGATAATCTTAGATTCTCACATGAGAATCCATCGGTTAAGCAGTGCTATGAGGAGTATTTTGAGAAAACGTTGTCACATAGGGCTCATGAGATATTGCATGTGTAGGGTGTAGACAGCCTGCTCTGCGGGTGGGGAGTGCGGGGCATCTGCTTTCAGTATTCCTCGCTTAGTAGAAGTATATGCCGCCAGCTGCAGCGGGTGGTGTGTTATGTGACTTTGTTCATTTGGGATAGTGTCAAATAGCACATGAAATCAGCGCATAAGTAGGGAAAAGCCTACTAATGTTGCTAAATGTGATGAATTAGTAGGTTTATTTAGAAGAAATTATGATGAAAATAGAGGAGAAAAAAAGAAAATTGCCTACTAAATTTATGATTTATGCGAAAATAGTAGGTTTTTTGACTGATAAGAAATGTCTAATATTATAAATGTATGAGAAAAGACCTACTAAAGTGTGAAATGTGATGAATTAGTAGGCATTTAATGGGGAAAGAAGCATAATAAACCAACTAACAATGTAAAAAAGACCTATCAGATTGAGAAAATTGATGAAAAAAGTAGGTTTAGGAGGCTTTTTATGGATATAAATGAGTTATCACCATCAGAGGTTTTCTCTTATTTTCAGGAGATTTGTGCGATTCCGCATGGTTCTGGGAATACCGGGATGATTGCGGATTATTGTCTGGAGTTTGCTAAGTTGCATGGACTTAAGGCAAGGAAGGATACGTCTGATAATGTTGTTATATTTAAGGCTGGTTCTTCTGGATATGAGGACTGTGAGCCTCTGATTTTGCAGGGACATCTTGATATGGTGTGTGAGAAAGAGCCGGATTGCGATATTGACATGAGTGTACAGAGCATTAAGGCCTGCACCGATGGTAAGATGGTATGGGCTGATGGCACGACGCTTGGCGCTGATGATGGAATTTCAGTTGCATTTATACTGGCAGTGCTTGCTTCGGATACGATTGCGCATCCTCCTATACAGGCAGTGCTTACGAGCGATGAAGAGATTGGAATGCTTGGCGCAAGAGACCTCGACACTTCTGACCTTACAGCAAAGAGGCTTATCAATATTGATTCTGAAAATGAGGGAATATTGTATGTAAGCTGTGCTGGTGGTGTAAGGGCTGAGTGCGATATTCCGGTTGCGTATGAGGATGCTGCGGACTGGGTGGCAGATGGTGCAATTGATGTGCAGAATGGTTCGGTATGCTTCGAAGTTAAGATAAGCGGGCTTGCCGGCGGTCATTCCGGCGTTGAGATTCACAAACAGCACACTAATGCTATAAGATTGCTTGCTTCATTACTTTCACATGCCAGCAGGGCAGCAGATTTCCGTCTTGTGTCGCTTTCAGGTGGCGGCAAGGAAAATGTAATTCCAAAAAGAAGCAAAGGCAGTTGTAAGTGTCAGAAGCTGCGATGCCACAACATTTGAACAAAGCATCAAAGAGAGTGCAGATGTGTGGATGCAGGAAATCAGTGCGACAGAGCCACATGCTAAGATTGAGCTTGAAAAGACAGACATTGCAGCAGACAAGGTTCTTGATTCCAAGAGCACTGCAAATGTAATATATGCCCTCTGGTTAAGTCCTGATGGTGTGTACAAAATGAGTCAGGAGATTAAGGGCATGGTGCAGACTTCGCTCAATCTGGGAACTGCGTACCTCGACACAGACAAGCTTGTGTACAAATATCTTATAAGAAGCAATACAGCGGCTGGAAAGAAATTATTACTTGAGAGAGTCACCACATTTGCAAAACATTTGTCAGGAAAAGTAGTCACAATGTCGGACTATCTGCGTGGGAATACAAGAGTGATTCGCAGTTAAGAAAGATATGCGTTGATAGCTTTACAAATGTGTACGGCCACGAACCGGGAGTGACCTCAATCCACGCCGGACTCGAATGTGGCATACTTGCCGGGAAAATGCCGGGAGTAGATATGATATCATTTGGACCGACACTTGAAAGTGTGCATACGCCTGATGAGTGTATGGATGTGGCTTCAGTGGAGCGGACTTGGGAATATCTGCTGGAGATACTTAAAAGTTTATAACTAAATTTGCGGGAGTAAGTGTGTGACGACAGATTGCATCACATTTACTCCCGCAAATTTAGTTATATACTACAGAAAAATGGGCAGAATATGTTATAAATTAACCATAAGGAGAATTTATACATGATAAAAGATGGATTTTTATACCTTGCGGCACTTATATTTGCAGCCGCAGTATTAGTAAATCTACCTAAGATTTTTTAAAGGGAAAAAGGCACAGGTGTTCTTTAATTTTGCACCGCCAATTGTACTTATATACCTGGGGCTTATGCTCCTTTGCACAATGAAAGTGTGGGACCTTAGTGCAACAAGCGCTGTGTACAAATCAGTCAAGAACCCGATATTATATGCGATGCTTTTCATAATGCTACTTCGCTGTGACTTGAAGAAAATCATCAAGCTTGGACCTAAAATGCTTATCGGTTTCTTCGCAGCAACTTTGTCAATCGGACTTGGATTCTTTGTTTCATATGCAATATTCCATCAGCTCTTAGGCGCAGGTTCATGGAAAGCACTCGGCGCACTGTGCGGAAGCTGGATGGGCGGCGGCGGCAATATGCTCGCAATCCAGGCAGCACTTGATGTTGACGAAGCAACAATGGCTTACGCCCTTGTTATGGATTCAATCTGCGCGACACTTTATGTAATGTTCCTTCTGTGGGCAATCGGAAATCACGAGAAGTTCAACAAATGGACAAAGGCAGACACAAGCATAATCGACGGCGTTGGAGCTACACTCGAAGAGGAAGCAAAAGCCAACACAAAGCCTCTCGTATGGCAGAACATCATTCTTCTGCTCGGTTCAGGACTCTTAGTATCGGCAGTTTCAATGGAACTTGGCAGCATGATTAATGCACATTTATCATTCTTTGACAGCACAACATGGACAGTCCTTATCGTATCAGTGCTTGGTATCGTATTTGCCCTGACACCATTTGGCAAGATTAAGGGAACTGAGGAGATTTCAAATGTAATGCTTTATATAGTCATTGCCTTAATAGCCTCAAGAGCAGACCTTGGAGCAGTCGGCAATGCCCCAATATGGCTTCTAGCAGGATTCGTAATCCTCCTTATCCATGTGGCAATCATGATTGCACTTGCGAAGATATTGAAACTCGACATCTTCACATGCTGTGTTGCTTCCCTCGCAAACATCGGCGGAACAGCAACAGCACCGGTTCTCGCCGGTGCATACTCAAATGCCCTCGTACCAGTTGGTATCATGATGGCGCTGCTCGGCTCATCGGAACCGGCGGCGGCCTGGTTGTGGCTAATCTGATGAGTATATTTGGGTAGATTTTAATGGAATAATTGATGGAATGGATAGCACTTCGGCAGTAGATGGGTACTGCTGGGGTGCTATTTTTATATGTTGTAGAAGTGGTGAAAATAAAAAGAAACGAGCATCCTTTTCCAGTCGTGAGACTTTACTCAGTCATATTAAATTCTTAAAGAATAATCAAGAAAAATATAATTTTACAAATTATTGCAAATAACATTCATTTTCGACATAATTTGACAAATTTTGTATATGAGGAGTAGTAGTATAAGTATATATACAAGATTGGAGGATAAAAATATGGATGAAAGGGATATTGTTTTAAATAGTGTTTTAGAAGAGCTTAAGAATAAAAAGCTGATAACAGAATTAGAAAAAGATATAATATCTGCTATTAAAGTGTATATAAAAAAGCCTTTTAATCGAAGAGATATTGAGTTGAAAATATTAGAAATTGAAAGTAAATATAATTATTTAATAAACTTTGCTAACTTAGTGCAGAATCCTGTTAAATGTCCCATAGACTCATTAAATGATAGTGAATTAAGAAATAACTTATATTCTAGAATTACTAAATTGCTGAGTATAACAGGAAAACAACATAACAACAATTTTAATTTAAACATTCATTGCAACTAATCACAATAGATAATATAATTACTATAATAATTGTCAGTTAAAATGGAGTACCAGTATGGATAAAAGAGATGAATTGCGATTAGGATTTGAGACAGCATATATAGACGGTTCGGTTGCATCGAACAGCTTATATAGCCCACAGTTTGTATCTAATAATTATAAGGATGGGAAGAAGGTTTTATCTTCTATTGAAGATGAACTTTTAAGATGCGATAAGTTTCAGATTAGTGTTGCGTTCATTACTTTGGGTGGAATTACGCCATTACTTCAGACGTTGAAAGAATTAGAAAAGAAAAATATTCCAGGCGAAATTCTTACTACTAATTATTTGAATTTTAGTGAACCTAAAGCTTTAGAGAAGCTTAATGGATTATCAAATATTACCTTGAAAATGTATGATGTACAAGAAGCAGGCGAAGGCTTTCATACAAAGGGATATATTTTTAAAACTGATGAAGTGTATCGTATTATCATTGGAAGTTCGAATATAACAAGTGCTGCACTTACTAGAAATCAGGAGTGGAATACTAAGCTTGTCTCAACCGAGCAGGGAGAGATGGCAAAGGAGATAGTTGCTGAGTTTAATAGATTGTGGAATTCCCAGTATGCTTTAGATTTTAATGAATTCTATGAGAATTATAAAGAACAATATAAAATTATTAAACATCAGAGAGATATAGCCAGGAAAGATCAGGTTGTGTCCCTTGAAAAATATAGATTAAAACCAAATAGTATGCAGGTTGGATTTATTACAAATCTTAAGAAGATTCTGGAAGCAGGAGAAGACAAGGCTCTTCTTATATCTGCGACTGGAACAGGTAAAACTTATGCTTCCGCATTTGCAATGAGAGAACTGGGATTTAAGAGAGTCTTATTTTTTAGTTCATAGGGGACAGCTTGCAAGACAGACTAAGAAATCTTACGAAAAGGTGTTTGCCAATCTGTTTCTGTGGGGTTAGTTGGTGCGGGTTATCATGAATATGATGCGGATTATGTATTTGCTACGGTCCAGACATTAAATCGTGATGAACATTTGCTTCAATATGATAAGAATTCATTTGATTGTATTGTGTTGGATGAAGCACATCATGTAACTGCTGATACATATCAGAAGATTATGAAACATTTTCGCCTAAGCTTTGGCTTGGAATGACAGCAACTCCTGATAAGCGGGATGACAATGTTGCAGGTAGAAGTGTTTATGAGTTATTTAATTATCAGATTGCTTATGAGATACGTTTGCAGCAGGCCATGGAAGAAAATCTGTTATGTCCGTTCCATTATTTTGGAATTACTGATTTGTCTATAGTTGGAGATGATAAAGATAATCGTAATTTCAGTATGCTTACAAGCGATGAACGTGTGAAACATATAATCCGGCAGGCAAATTACTATGGATATAGTGGAGAAAAGGTTAAAGGACTTATATTCTGTAGCAGTATCAAAGAGACACAGGAATTATCACATAAGTTTAACAATATAGTTAATCCCGATACAGGGGGATTTTATAGGACAATAGCATTGAATGGTGATGCTAACGAACAGGAAAGACAGGATGCATTTGAAAGACTTGCAATGAATGAGAGTGAGGCAAATGTCCATAAGCAGCCATTAGATTATATATTTTCTGTGGAGATACTGAATGAGGGTGTTGATATTGTAGAGGTTAATCAGGTTATTATGCTCAGACCAACACAATCACCAATAGCATTATCTGGGGATAGAACTTACAATAAAGACAATATCCGTAGATATATAATGGAAGGCGGAAGAATTATTCAGGTGCATCTACAGTGCATTTTGATGAAATAAGCAAGAAGAGAATATTTGCATCTGTTGATAATGCTAATTTCAGTGATATTAAGCTGATAAAAGAAAACTATACAAATCTTAAGAATAAATAGGGAAGAATACCGGCACTCAAGGATTTTGATGATTATGGAGAGATGGATGTTATACGAATTTTCGATAATAACAGCCTCGGTTCGTATTATAAATTCTTAGTGAAATATGAGAAGGATTATAAGATCCGTTTGTCACAAGAAGAAGAAAAGATAGTTGAATTTATTTCAAAGAAATTGGCAAATGGTAAGAGAATACAGGAGTTACAATGATTAAAGAGAACACTTCTACCTGCAAATGGATTATCAAAATGTGGATTATTTACAGGACTATCACAAGATCTGTTGACATATGGTAAATCCATCAGTAAGGAACAGCAAGAAAATATCATAAATGTTATGACAAATGAATTTCCAGCAGGTTCTAGTAAGAAGACATATTCCCAGTGTGTCTTCATAGAAAAGGAAGGCAATGATTATAAACCAACGAAGACATTTCTTGAAATGTTATCAAATAGAGATTTTTATAATGTTATTAAGGAACTTGTTGATTTTGGTATAAGCAGATATGAAAGAGATTATAAGCAAAGCTATGATGTAACAGATTTTGTTCTTTATCAGAAATATACATATGAGGATGTGTGTCGTTTGCTTAATTGGGAACAGAACGAAGTGCCATTAAATATTGGTGGTTATAAATATGATAAAAAGACGAAAACATTTCCTGTATTTATTAATTATGATAAAGCAGAGGATATCAGTGATACGACAAAATATGAAGATCATTTTGTACCAGGATTTAGAGATCGTTTGATAGCAATTTCGAAATCTGGAAGAAGTCTGCAGTCTGAAGATGTACAGAATTTTCTTAAGGCAAAAGAGCGAGGAATCAGAGTGGAACTTTTTGTTCGTAAGAATAAAGATGATAAGATTTCAAAAGAGTTCTATTACCTTGGTCATATGACAGCAAGTGGAAATACCAAAGAATTTACAATGACAAATACCGAGAAAACAGGAGTGGAAATAGAGTGGATACTTGACGTTCCTGTGAGAGAAGATATCTATGAGTATATTGTAAATTCATAAATACATACAAAATTCTGTGTATATGCAAAGAATTTTGTTACAGAAAAGAGGAAAATACATGAAAACAGTTAGGGGTAGTTGCAGCAGTAATAAAGGCAGTTAATGATAAGAAAGAACCAATTATTTTTGCAACCCAGCGAGGATATGGAGAATTCAAAGATGGCTGGGAATTTCAGGTGGAAAAATAGAGACAGGAGAAACACCACAGGAAGCGTTAAAACGTGAGATTATGGAAGAATTAGATACAGAAGTTAAAGTTGGAGCTTTAATCGACACAATTGAATATGATTATCCTAATTTTCATCTTTCAATGGATTGCTTCTGGTGTGAGATATTAAGCGGAGATCTGGTGTTAAAAGAGCATGAGAACGCAAAATGGCTGACTAAACAACATCTTGGAGAGGTTGAATGGCTGCCGGCTGATGTTACTTTGATTGAGAAGATAAGAAGATACATATAAATAGGAGCATAAATGAGAAAACTAATTTTCGAAATAATCGAAGTTGCAGAAGATAATGACAAATGCAGTAAAATCTATGATACATTTATGATGATAACGATATGCGTCAGTATATTTCCATTAGCATTTAAGAATCAGACGGGAGTATTTAATGTTATTGATAAGGTTTCGGCATTTATATTTGTTGTGGATTATATTTTGAGACTGGTGACTGCAGATTATAAATTGGAAAAGGGTGTAATATCATTTGTTATGTCTCCGTTTTCGTTTATGGCTATTGTCGATTTGCTGTCAATTTTACCATCTCTAATTATAGTGAATAATAGTTTAAAGTTGTTAAAAATATTTAGACTGTTCAGGACTTTCCGTGTGTTTCGAGTGTTTAAATCATTTAGATACTCAAAAAACATCCAAATGTTTTTAAATGTCTTTCATAGGCAGAAAGAATCTTTGACTGTCGTATGTGTTCTGGCTGTTGGATATATATTTATTTCGGCACTTGTTATATTTAATGTAGAACCGGAAACTTTTAACAACTTTTTTTTGATGCTATATATTGGGCTACAGTATCTTTGACAACAGTAGGTTACGGAGACATATATGCAGTTTCAATGGCAGGAAAGGTTATTACGATGATATCATCAGTGTTTGGCATTGCAATTGTAGCATTGCCAGCAGGCATAATAACAGCAGGATATATGGAGGAGTTGAATAAAGATAAATGATAATACACAAATCAATCATTCGAGTGGGAACAACAGAGGGCATTTTCGTATGATTATGCCTTCTCTTATGAGACAGTTTAAGGAAAGGTGCAGATATTAGATCATTTGCTTGACTGGGAGGGGGTTACGCTGGATTGTGTGCACACATCAGGTCATTTTGACCTGTATCAGCAGATGGCGCAGGAGAATTTGGTGGCGTGTTTCAGCTTGTCCATGTATCTGCCACATTTGCACGAATTGAACTTATATAATGACAATAAGCTGCTGGTGTTTCCGATAAAAGATTTGACAGAAACCAATCTGGTATACATATTTATGAATAAGGATAATGCGTATGCTGAAGGAACTGCTGGATTTAAGAATTTGTTGAAAAATGAAGTGAAAAATTATGTTTAGATAATTTAGATTTTCGTATACAATAATTATGCCCTGATTGATGAATCTATAGATTATAGAATATTTATAGATTGATAAATCAGGGCTTTTGTTTTATTGATGATTTACCTGCAAGGTAAATTATTGGTTGACATGAGAGTTGACGGATGTTAATATAAATTAACCACAAAGGTAAATTTATATTAAGAGGTGGTTCATTGGATATTACATACAAAGACAAGAATATTAAGAATATTTGTATGGATGCTAAAGCTGACGATAGAACCTATGGAAATAGTGGATTATCATTAGTTGGAATATGAATAGGAGGTAGCAAAATGGTGAGAAGTCGCAGTATAATTGCAACGCCACCAGGAGCGACAATAAAAGAACAGCTTAACGACAGGGGGATGAGTCAGAAAGAGTTTGCTGTAAGAATTGATATGTCAGAGAAACATGTCAGCAAACTCATTAATGGAGAGGTTCAGTTGACACCTGAGGTGGCTGTTAGATTGGAAATAGTGCTTGGCGTGCCAGCAAGGTTTTGGAATAATTTGGAGGCAATATATAGAGAAAAACTTATAAAGATTGCAGCGGAAAAGGCTATGGATGCGGATGAGAATTTGGCTAGACAATTTCCATATAGTGAGATGGCTAAGTTAGGCTGGATACCACAAACAAGGAATTCTAAGGAAAAAGTTATTAATCTTAGAAAGTATTTTGAAGTGGTTAGTTTATCATTGTTAGAGAATACACAGATTACAAGAATTGCATGCAGAAGACTTGCAGTGACAGATAAGAGTGATTTGGCTTTGCTAGCATGGAAACAGGAAGCTAAAATTCAAGCACGTGGCATAGAAACGAAACCAATTAATATTAAGGGTCTTATAAGTGTTATGCCAGATATAAGAAAGATGACTTTAAAAAACCAAAAGATTTTTGCTTTAAGCTTAAATCATTGCTTGCAGAAAATGGGGTTGCATTGGTATTTTTACCACATTTGAAAGGTTCATTTTACAAGGTGCTACATTTATAGATGGGAATAAGATTGTTGTTGGATTAACAGCAAGAGGCAAGGATGCAGATAAATTCTGGTTTAGTCTGTTCCATGAACTTGGACACATTATTCTTGGGCATGTGGGAAAAAATGGTGGAACAACAGAACAGGATGAACAGGATGCAGATGTATGGTCAAGAGATGAATTGATTCCATTAGAGGCATTTAAAATGTTTAAAGAAAAACAGAATTTTTCGGTTGCAAGTGTAAAAAAGATTTGCAAAAGAGAATAAAATTGCTCCGGGAATTGTTGTTGGACGATTACAGAATGAAGGTAAGATGCGAGCTAAGATATTTGGATTATTGGGAATTCTTCAAGAAAAGGGGAATATGCTTAAAGAACCATATAGTAAGCATTTGATGACGGAATATTTGAATTGCGTTGTAAATTTGGAAGTGATATTACCAGAGTCTTATATTTTTTTTTCTATTATGAGGGAAAAATAATACTGACGAATGGATTTATTAAAAAACACAGAAAACTCCAAAAGAAGAGATACAGATTGCAAAGGATAGACGAAAGGATTTCATAGAAAGGGTGATGAGGGATTAAAACATTTGATGATATGCTTTCTAAGCAGTTAAAAGATGATGAGTTCAGAAAAGAATATGAAGCTATTCAGCCAGAGATGGATGTCATAAGAGCTATAGTGGATGCTCGTACTTCTCAGAATATGACCCAGAAGGAATTAGCTGAACGAACAGGCATCAATCAGGCAGATATCAGCAAGCTTGAGAAGATAAATTATAAATGTGACGTAAAAATAGTCAGGTTTATA
>VOFH01000559.1_pt1 | contig 24000 bp, 43 predicted proteins | sample 5384091 | NCBI WGS metagenome assembly VOFH01 (sample SAMN12384727, study PRJNA508395) | human gut metagenome | isolation source: healthy gut G | host: Homo sapiens
ATGCCCGAGGCCATAGCTTGTCCACCAGGCAGACGGACTCCGGTGCCGCCCATTTTCAAATCTGTCATGTACTTCTCTTTACGCCAATCCGCGGCGAATTTCTTGGCGAGGTGCGCACCAATGCCTCCTGTCGCTTCTGCTGGGCCTCTTCCGTAATGCACGGGTCATAGCAGGTCACATGTGCGACCCCGTTTTAGGCCGAAATCAACGCCATATGTACTGACATTATAAGGTTTTCCGTTTTTCCTCAATGATCATGAAATCGCCTCCTCTATATGGTATGGGCTGGGGATATTGTCCTATTCCCGCCCCCTGTCCGGCTCAGTTTCAGCTCCACGGCGGCCTTAACCAATTCGTCCAATTCCGACATGATCTCGTCAAACAACGGCCGCTCTCCTCGGAGATCGTTCCGTCCTCCGCGATGCACAGCAGCTGCCGGTCCCTGTGGGCCTCAGCGAAGGCCTGCACCCGGTTGATGATCCGGATGGCCGCCAGCGGCAGCTCCATGATCTGAACCTCCGGCACCACCTTTGATCTCCCCGGAGGCCAGCCGGTTGTGCTGATAGGCCAGATACAGCGCATCATAGACCAGGCACATCCGGTCCACCACGTCGCAGGACGGCAGGCGCCCCCATAAGTCTCGTAGGCCTTTAAGCCTCCACGGAGATGCCCATCGCTTGCGGCCTTTTCCTGGGTAATTCCGGCCTTTTGTCGGGCCGTTTTATAGATATTTGTGTCGTCATACGGCATGGTGTTCTCTCCTTTGTAGGTTAAAATAAGCAATTGGGCATCCTTACGCACTGGCCCTGTCAAAGAGCTCCCTGATCTCCACGCCCAGCACTTCCGCCAGCTTGGGCAGCTTCGCCGCAGCCGGCATCGCTTTCCTGTCTCCCACTGAACCACGGAGGGTGTTTGACTCCCATCCTCCTGGCCAGTTCCGACTGGCTGATGCCGCGTCGCTCCTGCAGCTCTCTGATTCTCATGATCTCGCCTCCTTCATACTTGAACTTTCAGAACGCATGTGCTATGCTGTAACTAATAACTACTTTCTTGTTTTTTAACCGCAAATTGACTTAATTTTCAAAACGCGGTATAACATTTTTACTGTGTTCTCTCAAGGAGTTCCTAAAATGATTTTCTTTGACCGAAAAACGCCTCCATATTAAAGCATATTAAAAAGCGGAGATATAGTGATACATGGGAGCACTGCAACAGAAATATGGGCATGATGTTGCTAACCCTGTTTTTGGAGCAGTTGAGTCGAGAGCTTTATACCGTTACACAGGACAGTTGTGGAAATTGGCAGTACTTCGATGAGAGTTGGGACGGCATTTTCCGCCTATGATTTCGCTCTTTTCTGTACACCTAAAAGGAAATGAGCTTTGAAACGCGATGTTTTAACTTTGGAAATGGATGATTCCAACGTCTATTTCCATTGTCGCGCTCTTTATCAGCATACTAGAATATTGCTGTAAGCCCTACCACGATTACAAGCAAGTGAATTCCAGCAAGTAAAGGACTTTCCTCCACATCCTGTCTATCTGCTTTCGCAGATAGAACATCATGAAAAAACATAATCGGCAGAAAATACTTGGTTATCTTCGATATTTATGATATAGGGTTTTTGTTTTGGGTTTTCGTAGTATTCTCTTGGGGGAATCATTTTTGTTGCTTCTCCTTTCATTTAGTTTTGTGATTACAATATAATCGCAATTTTTGAATTTGTCAATTAAATTTATTCAATTTTTGAAATTACTGTACCTTGCACAAATTCAGTAATTGCGATTTGTGCATAATTTGGAGGTGCTTCCATTGGACCCCATAGCAGAAAGATTGTTCTCCTTAGTTGATGCACAGTATAAAGAACAAAAAGCATTTGCAGCAGCCATCGGCGAACCCCTCAAAGGTCAGCCAGTGGCGAATGGGGGTCACGAAATCTTATCAAAAACGCTTGTCCCAGATTGCCGAGGCCCCTAGGGACCACTACCGAATACCTGCTGACCGGCAGTGGGCCTAAATACAAAAGCGCCGTGTCCGATTCGGACACCGTGCAAAAATCGACAAACCGCTGCCCCAAAGGACAGCGGCTTGCCAGAAGAGTTCGCGCGGCTCTTTATGTCTTTGTCGCCGGAGAATCAAAATGCGGTTATTGCTGAGATGCTAAAGAGGCAGCGAGAGCAAGGATATCGCGTTGATCAGGTTCAGGAGAGAAGTAAAAGCTCCAGGGCCATTTGCAAAGTATCTTCCATGCTGAGCCTCCTTGCGGGGCGCCTCCGGTGAAATTTGGTACCGAGGCTATTATACATGGATGACGCAGATTCTTCCATAGTTCCCCGCCAGTGCGCGGATAAAAATAAAACGTGTCCGATTCGGACACGAATATAGAGAAATTGGAGCGTGTGAAGTATGGATTTCATTGACCAGTTGAAGCAATTTGCAAAGCGTGTGGATTCGATGAAAGACTCTCTGCAGACAGAAGAGGCCACCAAAACCGCCCTGATTATGCCTTTCTTTTCCATGCTGGGCTATGATGTTTTTAACCCGCAGGAATTTGTACCAGAGTTCACAGCGGACGTTGGAATTAAGAAGGGTGAAAAAAGTCGATTACGCCATCATGAAAGATGGACAGCCCGTAATCCTGGTGGAATGCAAGGCTATTGCGGAGAACTTAGACCGCCATGATTCCCAGCTGTTCCGCTATTTTGGCACAACCACAGCCCGCTTTGCAATCCTGACCAACGGACAGTATTATCGCTTCTATACCGATCTGGACAATCCCAACAAAATGGATGAAGACCCGTTTTTGACCATCAATGTTCTGGACATTCGGGATAACCAGGTTCCTGAACTGAAGAAATTTTGCAAGTCTGTATTTGATGTGGATTCCATCTTTAGTACGGCATCGGAGCTGAAATACGTCCATGAGTTCAAGGACGTATTTACTCAGCAGCCTCAACGAACCCTCTGATGATTTTATCCGTTTTTTTTTCCTCCAGGGCTGCTACTCTGGGGCAAAAGACACAGAATGTCCTGGAGAAGTTCAGGCCGGTCCTGCAGAAGGCCCTCAATGACTACATCAGCGAAACCATGAATGACAAAATCAAAACTGCGTTGGGCGGCTCTGGGGGCAGTGTCTCTATTCAGGATTCTAGGCCGCCTGAAACCGAAACTTCTGCAGAAACCCCGGCTGGCGAAGAGAAGCGCACCCGAACATCATGACTACTGAGGAAGAATTAGAGGCTTATTTTATCGTTAAAAACCTGTTAAGCGAAACTGCTGATATCCATGACATTACATATAAGGACACAGAGTCTTATATTAATATCCTGTACAAAGCGAACAGTCGCAAATGGATTTGCCGCCTGCGGCTGACAGATAATGTCAAGACATTGCTTATTCCAGATGAGAACAAGAAGGAGCTTAAATATCCGCTGCAAGATGTCTATGATATCCAGCAATATAAAGGAGCAGCTGCTTGAAGTTCTGAAACGCTATATGTAACTGAGTCCCACCACGTAGGAAACGTGTCCGAATCGGACACGGAGAAAGGAAATCCATCATGCTTGATGAAAAGGATTTACAGGCCATTGACGCGCTGATCGCCCGCCGCCCTGGGCGTTGTGGTGGAGGCTGACATCGCACCTAAGTTTGATCTCCTGGCGGACGGGCTCGCTGCCGTCAATGAGAAGCTAAAATCCCTCCCGGACCCGGATCTCATGGACAGTATGCAGTAGGAACTGGACCTGCACCATGAGCTTCTTAAAATGCATACCAGGGAGATCAAGGCACTGAAAAAGGCGCAGTAAGCGTGCCCGAATCGGACACATGGCAAAACCGCCCCGGAAAACCGGGGCGGTCTGCATTAGATATTCAATTCCTTTTTTGAGTGCGTTTTGTAAAATCATCGAAAAGTTGACTCCCTGCCGCTCTGCAATCGTATTCAACCAGTTTGGAATTGTCAGTGTCTTTTTAATTGCTTTATTATCAAAATATTTTCGGTATTCTATCGTATCGCACCGCACCAGAGAAGCAAATGCTTCCCCTCTGTCTTTACTTCTTTGATAGGAGACGGTGTAGGAATTTCCTTACCTGTTTCCTCCATATCGTAAAGAGTCAGGCAGAGGACATCGTTGGCCATTGCCATCGCCTCCTCCAGCGTGTCTCCCTCTGTATAGCAGCTTTCAAAATCTGGGAAAGCAACAGTATAGCCGCCCTCTTCCGGAGTGAACACTGCTGGATAAACATACTTTGCCATCGCAATATCTCCTTTCATGTCTGTGGGAAATGGGGCTTATTTCAGCCCCGCATCCCTTTTGATTGATTTGAGCGTTCCAGGTTTTACATCCTCCGTTTTATGTCTGCCAACCGGGAAAATCTTTCCTGTAATGGGACTGTACCAAAGTGTGTGGTTCGCTCCTTCTTTGTATACCGTACACCCGATTTCTTTTAGCAGCTTTTCTAGCTCACTGTATCGCATTGGCACCCTCTCTCTTTCTGATATAATTATAGCACGTGTTTGCACGTGCTGTCAAGGGCAATTTACGTGTTTATACGTATTTTATGGTGCTGGATTCCAAAAATATGTGACCGAAATAGTTTAGACGGCGTATTGCAAAGGCGGTGACACTGTGAAGCGTGAACAAATTGAAGAATACCTGCGGGCCAGCCGCCTGATCTGTTCTGCCATTTATCTTCGTAAATCCCGGGCAGAGGAGCACATGAGCCTAGAAGAAACCTCTCACGCCATAGGGCGGCTCTGATTGCCTATGCAGAGAAGTATGGGTACCGGGTGGACCCGCTGACATCTATGAAGAGGTGGTGTCTGGAGAGTCTGTTTGCCTGTCCGCAGATGCTTCGCCTGATGGAGGCAGTCACCGCCGGCAGATACGAGGCCGTTCTATGCATGGATATGCAGCGGCTTGGACGCGGCGGCATGTACGATCAGGGTTTCATCCTAGATACATTCAAAGAGAGCGAAACGCTGATTGTGACGCCGGAGCGGGTCTATGACCTAACAAAGGGAAATGGACGAACAGGCCGCCGAAATGGAGACCTTTCTCCCGGGGGAGAGTACCGCATGATCACAAAGCGACCGCGCCGCGGCACGTTGCAGTCGGTTCAGAATGGAGCCTATATGGCTAATCCGCCGTTCGGGTACCGTAAGGTCCGCGTCGGCCGGCTCTCCACTCTGGAGATCGTCCCAGAGGAGGCAGATTGCGTCAGACGAATTTTTGAACTGTACGCTGCAGGAGACGGCTGCACCAAGATTGAGCGGGCTGTGAACGCCATGGGCTATCACGGCCGGCGCGGGAGTCGGTTCAACCGCAACACCATCCGCTTGATCCTAGATAACCCGGTATATATCGGGAAGATCCGCTGGAATAAAACGTCTACCATTAAAACCGGCATCGGGGCGGACTGACCAAGAAAGTCATCTATAATAAGCCAGACCATATTCAGATCATAGAAGGCCGTCATCCTCCCATCATCTCCCAAGACCTGTGGGACGCTGTGCAGGCCCGCCGGAAATCCCGGTATTTCTATGTGGACAACAAGCATATTGCCTCCCCTGGCTGGTTTGGTGCGCTGCTCCAAGTGCGGGCGGCTGATGAACATGATGGGTAAAAACAAGGGCGTTGCATATCTTCTTTGCCCGACAAAGGGTTGTACAGCCGGCGCTAAATTTCATTTTGTTGAGAAAGCTGTGCTGGCCAAACTAGAAGAACTTGCACACGATCTAGAGGTTGAAGTATCTCAGAGCCCTGCGCCGGATGTCTCCGCCCAGGAAAAGGTCCTCGCCCAAATGCGTGCCCATGCCGTGAAGCTGGAGGACCGCCGAAACCGGCTCTATACGCTCCTGGAGGACGGCACTTATTCCCGTGAGGTCTTTTCAGAGCGGATGCAGGTCCTCGGACGAGGAAACCCGTCTGAAAACGTCTATGGCCTCCGTCAGCGAGGATATCCGCCTTGCCCTATCCCCGGAATAAGGAGAAACAGCTGGAACAGCTCAGAACGGTCCTCACGCATTACCAGGACGCCTCACTCTCTGGTCGGAAAGAGCTACTACAGTCTATCATCTCCGGCATAGAGTACACCAAAGAAAAGAAGTCCAAACCTGCGGATTTTTCCCTCTCCGTGACCCTCCGCGATTTCATTTAATCACTTTCCTCTAAAAAGCTTCCTGTTATGATAAGGACTGCATCGAAGATCTTCGGTTCTATCCGAAGCTGCAGTATGTGGATGTAATCAATCGCGCCCTGTCTGTCAAAGGGCGGCAGCGCTAAGCTGCTGTATGTGTACGTGGATGTGGAGCCCGTCAGCTTCAACCGGGGCTTCTACACCGTGGATATGCGCTTTTTCTACGCTGTAACTCTACAGGCCTATCTCAGCTGTCCTGCCCCTGTTACCGTGGAGGGCCTGTGCGTGTTTGACAAGCGCGTGATTCTCTTCGGAAGCGAAGGGAATGCCAAAATTTTCTCTTCGGAGCTGCGCACCGGAGAGCCGGATATTCAGCTGGCCAAGCGAACCAATGTTCCCATTGCCGTGGTGGAAGCCGTAGACCCCATCGTGCTGGACGCCCGGCTGATGGACTGCTGCGGCAAGCGTGACTGTGACTGTGACCTGTGCGAAGTCCCTCCTTCGTCAACTGCTGCTTTGATGGGGAGCTCTCCAGCGGAGATGACAGCCGCCGCATCTATGTGACCCTGGGGCAGTTCTCCATCGTGCGTCTGGGCGAGATACCCAGCTTCTGGTGCCGGTGTACGACTACTGCATGCCGGAGAAGGAGTGCTCCTGCGGCAACAGCAACGAGGACCCCTGCTGCATTTTCCGGAACATCTCGTTCCCTGTGGGCGAGTTCTTCCCACCCAACACCGTGCAGATGCCGGAGGACTACGAGACCGCCAAGTGCTGCTGCGCCTGCGGAAAATAAAACAGGCTGTCGGCGTTTCAAATTCCCAGCATCAACAACAACCGCCGGGGATTCCCCGGCGGTTGTTTGTCGCCTATGTGCCGTGACCGGATGCTTTAGAGCGTATACTCCTTTGGCGGATTACCTGAAAAGTCAGCCAGAACCGCATGCGCGTTTTTGAGATAAAACACCTCGAAAATGGGGTTGTCCGCTCCTCCATACTGTCCCTTGACAATCGGGTTGCGCATACACATCTCCTTTGCCTCCATATTGTTTTCAAACGTCGCCTCTCCACTCAGCCGAAGCCACGCATACTCCGGGCTGGAAGTTGTGATCTCAATATAGGGGTTCCTTTGCATGTCCTGATAGACTTCCTTGGTATGGTTCGTACAAAACCACAGCTTTCCATCAATTCTCCGCTGAACATGAACGGTCGGCATTTTGCCCTCCCGTCCCGGCCTACCGTCGCCAGATATTGAACGGGATTTTCCTGTAAAAATTGAATGACTTCCTGCATGCTCTTGTTCCTCCTGCTAAAATCTTGCGTGATGGGGTTGCAAATTTCCCTTTGCAGGATTATCATAGTGCTGTAAGGGTCTTTTGTAAAGTAAGCACTTTTTGTGCTGTAGTTACTAAAAAGAAACTATTGGAGGATTGAGATGCAGTCGCTGCAAGAGCTGCCGGCGTGCCCGGTGGAACAACGCTGGCCCTGATCGGTGATAAATGGAAGGTCCTGATCCTGCGCGACCTCATGCCGGGAACGAAGCGGTTCGGGGAACTGAAACGGTCGATTGGGAGCGTATCGCAAAAAGTGCTGACCGCCCAGCTCCGGGACATGGGTCAAGGGGCTTGTTCACCGGAAGTTTACCCGGAGGTCCCGCCCCGTGTGGAATACAGTCTGACCCATCTAGGGCGCAGTCTCGCTCCCATTTTGGATGCCATGCGGAATTGGGGCGAGACATACCAAGAGCATTGGCGGGCCGACGACCTTTGAAAAGACTGCATAGCGGAAGCTATGCAGTCTTTCACTGACAACCTCACATCTCCCGCTGATAGCGCACCATCAGGCACAGCTCCAGCACGCTTTTGGCGATAAACACGCCCACAGCTGTCAGCGTCACCACAGCGGAGCGCCAAAGCCGATGGAAATCCACGCCGCTGCCATCACACTCCACTGTAGAACCTCTCCGGCGACGGCCTGAGCCCTGCGGCGGATCGCCACATTCCGCTCGTCATTTGCCTCAATCTCCTCTTGTTTCATCTGGCGTGGATTTTCTCCGCTCGGTGGAGCCGCAGAAGGTTGGCAAGGCCCATGGCAAATAAGCCGGAACCCACTCCCATCAGCATGCCGCCCACGGCGTTCTCCACCGGTCCCCAGCAGCAGACTCAGCACCGCAAGGCCTGCGCCGAAAAGCATCATGCCTGTAAACAGCCCTTTGTTCCTCCTCATGTCGCATCCTCCTCGTAGATAAAAATTTCCTCAATCGTCATTCCAAAGAATCTGGCCAGCTTGAACGCCAGCAGAATAGAGGATTGTACCGCCCGTTCTCAGGGAGCCAATCGTCTGACGGGGAGACCTCCGACGCCTCCGCCAGTTCCTCCTGTTTGATCCCCGGAGCCTTTCGCAGCTCTTCCAACCGGTTCTTCATCCGCTCACGCTCCTGTTCATTTCACTACACTCCCCCATCGGATTTACGGAAAGTTTACTTTCCATTTTATAAGTTAAAGATAGCATAACAGCCTCAAAATGTCAAGTATACTTTCCGTTTTTTGAAAACTATCCCACAAAGGAGGGCGCCAGCTCGGATTTTTTCCTGTACAAACCACCTCTGGATGCGGTATACTGGGGTCAGAACGAAGAGACGGAGGTGACGGCTATGCCCGGAAAGGGCTTTGTGCAGGACAGCTGGACTTAAAAGGTGCTCATCCTCTATATCGCTGCCCGCGTCATTGAGCCGGTGCCCTTTGACACCATACTGGACCTGACGCTGTGTGACGACGCCATCGACTATTTTGATTTCTCTGAGTGCCTGCGGGACCTGGTAGATACCGGGCATCTGACCCTCTCGGAGGAAGGGCTGTACGCCATTACGGAAAAGGGGCTGCGCAACAGCAAAATCTGCGAGAGCAGTCTGGCCTATTCCGTGCGGCTGCGCTGCGACAAAAATTTGGAGGCCTGGAACCGGAAGCTGCGCCGGAAAAACCAGGTAAAGGCAGCCTATGAAAAACGCTCCAATGGGACTTTTTACCGTCAAGCTGAATTTGCAGGACGATATGGGCGAGCTTCTAGGATTACAACTCATGGTCCCACGGGAAGATATGGCCAAAGCGGTGGCTACTCGGTTTCAAAAGACCCCAGAGCGACTGTACAGCACGCTGCTGAGCATGCTGCTTCAGGACGAGGTGACTTCGATTCACCAAATTCTGTGGAATCTGGACTGTGTTTTCTCTTCCCATTTCTGGCGGGAGCCCTGGTCCGCTGGCTGCTGCGCCGCTGGCAGGTATGGCTCTTTTCACCGCAGTGGCGGCGTTGCTCTTGGTGCTCTGGGTCCAGATCAACCCCATTCCCGGCAGTGAGGGACCCGGTTTTCAGGCTCCAGGCCGTCTGCCTGACCTTGGGTGCCGCAGGGATGGGCGCACTTCTTCACTGGAAAACATAACGAAAAAGCCCGTGTCCAATAGGACACGAGCTTTTTCTGTTATTTTACCACCACATTTTCCTCTCCCAAAGTCTCACGGGCCTCCTGAATCAGCGCCCGGTGCAACAGGACCTGCGTGGCAAAGACCTTACGGGTGTCCGCCATCACCATTTTGACCTGGGAGGTACCAGGGAAACATGGAAAACACCAGCTTCATATGCCGCATGGAAGGATGGTCCAGGCTGGGAAATTTCAGAAACAACGTCTCACCCTGCACCAGCTTCTCACCGGCCTCCTGAATAGGCGGGATGCTGCCGCTGACAGTGGAGAGGAGATACGCGGAGTCGCACATGATCTGCGGGGACTTCTCGTCCCGGACGGAGAGTTTTCCCCTCACCACCACCGCCTGATTCTCCTTCAGATACGCGCCGCAGGTGTCCAGTACCTTGGAAAAGCACAGCAGTTCGATAGCTGCGGTATCGTCCTCTACCATGACGTAGGCCATGAGGGAGTTGTTTTCGTGGTCTTCGTCTTGCTGGAGGACACCACGCCGCAGATGGTGATCCTCTGACCATCGGCAAAGCGGGTGGGGCCTCCCTCCTGGGAAAAATCTTCCAGGATGGAGCCGATGGTGGGTGCTCCCAGCTTGTGCACTGCGTCCCGATACTGATCCATGGGATGGCCGGAGAGATAGAGTCCCGTAGTGGCCTTTTCCATCAGCATCAGCTCCTGGACGGAGAACTCCGGAATATCCGGCAGCGGTGTCTCCTTTTCTGCGCTGCTTTGGGTGCCAGCAGCCATGGAAAAGAAGTCCATCTGTCCCTCTACATTGTCTCGCCGCACTGCCGCGACGGAATCCATGACCTTCTCATATACCTGGATCAGCTGGGACCGGCGGGCTCCCAGAGAGTCAAAAAGGCTCCGGAGCGGATCAGGTTCTCCACCGCCCGCTTGTTCATGTCGCTGCCCTGCATCCGCTGGCAGAAGTCATTCAAAGAGGCGAAGGGGCGCTCTTCCCGCTGGCGCATCACGGCCTGGATAAAGCCTCGGCCGATATTCTTAATCGCCACTAGGCCAAAGCGGATGCCGCCTTCTTCCACAGTAAAGCGGTCGGCGGAGCGGTTGATGTCCGGCGGCAGCAGATCAATACCGCACTCCTTGCACTCATTGATATAGCCCGCCACCTTGTCGGAGTTATCCAAGACGCTGGTTAGCAGCGCCGCCATATACTCCTTGGTAAAGTGACACTTAAAATACGCCGTCTGGTAGGCTACCACCGCATAGGCCACTGCGTGGGCCTTATTGAAGGCGTAATTGGCAAAGTCGTAGATCTCCTGGTAGATGGCCTCGGCCGTGACCTGCGGGATACCATTGGCCACGCCCCCGGCGATCTTTCGCTCCCGATCTCCGTGGATGAAGGCATCCTTCTCCCGCTGGATTTGGGCGGCCTTTTTCTTGGAGATGGCCCGCCGCACCATATCTGCCTGCCCCAGAGAGTAGCCGCCCAGCTGCTGGAAGATTTGAATCACCTGCTCCTGGTAAACGATGCAGCCATAGGTGACGGAGAGAATTGGCTCCAGAGACAGATGGCGGTATTTGATCAGTGAGGAATTGTGCTTACAGGCGATAAAGGGGGATCGAGTCCATAGGACCCGGTCGGTAAAGGGCGATGATTGCGGTGATATCCTCAATATTTTGGGGCTTAAGACCCACACACACACCTGTCATACCGGTAGACTCCATCTGGAACACGCCAGAGGTTTTGCCGGCCGAGATCATCTCAAAGGTATCCCGGTCGTCCTCCGGGATATCCTTCAGAGAGAAGTCCGGCTGCCGCTCCTGTACCATCTTCACGGCATCGTCCAGCACCGTCAGGTTTCTTAAGCCCAGAAAGTCCATTTTGAGAAGCCCCAGCTCCTCCAGCGTTGTCATGACATACTGGCAAACCACCGTATCATCGTTTTTGAGAGTGGCACATACTCTACCACCGGATTCTTGGTGATGACCACACCGGCAGCGTGGGTGGGGGCGTGGGGGGCATCCCCTCCAAAGCCTTGGCAGTGTCGATGAGCCGCCGGACCTGAGGATCGGTGTCATAGGCGTCGCTGAGGGGCTTGGAGAGCCGCAGTGCGTCATCAAGGTGATATGGAGGGCACCGGGGCCGGCGGGTACCTGCTTGGCGATCACATCCACATCCGCATAAGGGATGTTCATTACCCGGCCCACGTCCCGGATCACACCCCGCGCCGCCATGGTGCCAAAGGTGACGATTTGGGCCACGTGGCCGGCGCCGTACTTTCTGCGGACATACTCAAAGACCTCGTCCCGCCGGGTATCTCCGAAGTCCATGTCAATATCCGGCATGCTGACGCGCTCCGGGTTCAAAAACGCTCGAAATAGAGGCTGTACTTCATGGGGTCAATGTCCGTGATCCCCAAACAGTAGCTGACCATGGACCCCGCCGCACTGCCCCGCCCGGGCCCTACGGGGATGTCCACGCTCTTGGCGTAACGGACAAAATCCGAGACGATGAGAAAGTAGTCTGTAAAGCCCATCTTCTCAATCATGTCCTGCTCATAGTGAAGCTGGCCCCGATACAGATCGTTCCCACCGTAGCGGGCCTGATACCCTTCGTCGCAAAGCTTTTTCAGGTAGGAAAAGCTGTCATAGCCCGGAGGCAGCTGGAACTCCGGCAGGTGATACTTTCCGAAGGTAAATTCCAGATGGCACATATCCGCGATCTTCTGGGTATTTTCCAGCGCGCCCTCATAGACATGGAAAAGGGCGGCCATCTCCGCCTCGCTGCGCAGGTAGAAGTTCCGAGGCTCATAGCGCATCCGGTTCTCATCGTCCAGCGTCTTGCCAGTCTGGATGCACAGCAGCACATCGTGGGCCTCGGCGTCCTCCTTGCGGAGATAGTGTGCGTCGTTCGTGCATACCATGGGCAGCCCCGTCTCCTGGTGAATGCGCAGCACTCCTTGGTTGACTGCCTGCTGATCCTGGATGCCATGGTCCTGGAGCTCAGGTAGAAACCGCTCTGGCCCAAAGATCTCGGCCAGTTCCAGCGCATACTGCTTGGCGTTTTCATATTCTCCGTTCCGCAGCCGCCGTGGAATCTCCTGCGAGGCACGCAGAGAGGGCGATCAGCCCCTGCGCTGTGTTCTCGCAGCAGCTCCAAATCAATCCGGGGCGGATATAGAACCCCCTCCGTCCATCCCGCTGAGACCAGGTAAGAGAGATTCCGGTACCCCTCCTCATTTTTTCGCACAGCAGCACCAGATGGCGGCTCTCCGCGTCAAACTCATGGATTTTATCAAACCGGGAACGGCCCTGGGGCGTCGTACACCTCGCAGCCGATGATGGGTTTGATTCCCTCTGCCTGGCAGGCGCGGTAGAAATCAATCGCGCCGTACATCACACCGTGGTCTGTGATCGCGCAGGCGGTCTGCCCCATCTCCTTGACGATCTTCGGCAAATCCCGGATGCGGCAGGCTCCGTCCAGGAGGCTATATTCTGTATGGACATGCAAATGGACAAAAGACATGGGCATTACTCCTCCTTGAGCGCTTCCCCGCAGTACGGGCAATACCGGGGCACTCCCGGCAGACGGCCAACGGTCAGCCCGCCTCCGCAGTGGGGACAGCGGATGGCCTGGGAGCCATAGATCAGGCCGCCAATCATTCCAAGAATCCCCGCCCCACCCAACATATACAGGACTGGCGGCGCAAGCCCCCAAACAGCATGGCCAGAACCATACAGACGATTCCGCCGAAATAGGCGATTCGGAATGTAGTCATCGCCCGGTGGAGGGACCCTTTCTCTTGTTTCATCGCATCCTCTCTTTCTGACCGCTATCATTGCTGTATCCGCATTACAGTCTTTCACCGCAGTTGGGACAAAATCCCGGCAGGTGCATGGGAATCCGACTACCCAGACATAGGGACTTCCCGCAGCATGGGTACCGGGTAAAAGCAAAAATCATCCGCATACCCAAGAGCCCTCAAGACGCGCATGGAACAGCGGTTGCAACTTCGCCTCCCACTGAGGCGGCCGCCCAAGCCGCTAGGAGCAGGACAAGCCCGCCGTAAAACAGGATGTGAACCAGCTCCGGCACCTGGTGGCAATCCATCCGTTTCTGATTCCTAGCGACACCGCTCCCCAGTCTTCCCTCAGGTTTGATTGGAGACCTTTTTTGCCCGGAGATTCACCAGTGCCTTCACATCTGCCAAGACCTCCGGCGAGGTGACATCCAGCATCAGCCAGCGGCCCATCCGTGAGGCAGCTGTATGCTGGTAGACCTCTCTGGTATATGCCGTGCAAGCCAGCAAGACCAGCTGGGCGGCATTCTCCTCCCGCGCGCCGATGGAAACCATGGCGGTCACATATCCACGCCGCATATAAACGGTGCAGAGGGACCTGCCGCCCTGTTTGAATTTGACATTCCATCCAGGCTCCATCCCACAGCGGCTATACTCCACACGTGAGGCAGCATGGAGCTCCTTCTCCAGATACGCCCGCAGCTCCATCCAAAGAGGGCTCGCCACATAGAGGTCCACCTCTTCCCGCAGAGGCTCAGACGTCTGAGGATAAAGCGTCACCCACTCTGTCATTCCCGTTCCTCCGCAAGCATTTGCTCCACAAGCTCCACTGCAGTGACAATCATATTGTCACAGTGGGCTGTCACGCCCAGGCAAGCCGAGGCGGAGTTCCTTTCTGTAACGCCAGGACGGGCCTTCAGCAGCTCTCCGCATCGGGTCAGGCCAAAAACCGCCTCGAACCGGCTTCGAAACTCCTTGGCCACAGCATAGATTCGCCGCTTTCCCTCTTTGTCTGCACTATCCGTGTGAGGCGTCAAAAGACCTAACACCAGCACGCCGCCGCTGACGGCGCCACACAGCTCCGCGTGACTTCCGCCCACACCGCCGCCAAAACCGCCTGCCATGGCCATGGCCTGTTTTTCGTCCATCCCCAGCAGGTCCTGAAAGGCACCCACTACGGACTGTGCACAGTTGAACCCGTCCTGATGATACTGATAGGCCGCAGCACAGCGGCTCAGGCATTTTCCTCCACAGTAACCCCTCCACCTATAGATGTATTTTATCTGACAAGTATTTTTACATCACAGTAATTCACAAAGTTTTTGCCAGCTCCTGGATTTTCCGCAGCCGGTGGTTTAGACAGGACTTGGTCACTGGCGGGTCAAAGGCCGCTGCCAGCTCACTCAAGCTCAGCTCTGGATATTCCAGCCGGAGCGCCGCCGTCTTTGAGCTTGTCCGGAAGCTTGTCTAATAAATCAGCGGACCGGAGCCTCCGGATAGCCTCCAGCTGCTCCTGCGCGGCCTCCACTGCCTTGTCTAAATTCGCACTGTCACAGTTTAGCCGCCTGTTGACGCTATTGCGCAAATCCTTTTCCAGCTTGGCGGACATCAGATGCATAGCAGCCACCGGGGCGCCAATCAAGGTGAGAAAGTCCTCAATCTGGTCGCTCTGCTTGAAGTAGGTAATGAAGCTGCCATTGCGAGAGAGTCCCTTTGGCGGATATCCACACTCCCGCAGCAGCACCTCCAACTCCCTGCTGGCCTGCAGATGAGAGGTATTGAGCTCCAAATGGTACCGCTTCAAAGGGTCCGTCAGGCTGCCGCCGGCAAAAAAGGCCCCTCGGAGAAAAGACGCTCGACAGCACTCCTCCTCCAGCAGTCCAAAGTTGATGTGGAGGACCAGATTTTGCCGGGGGTCATAGCCCAACAGATTGATGATATGGTCCAGCTTCCGGCTGTCCGTGATTTGAAACACCATCTTCCCCGCTGCCTCCGGCTCTGGGAGACGGTCAAACTGCACATTGAAGGCTCGCTGGAAGAGCTTTTGGAAGACGCGCGGCAAAATTGGGGTTTTCTGTAATAATCCGGACCTCCGAGGAACTGAAAGTATTGCAATAGAGCAAAATGCCATAGGCCTCCGCTCTGGCGCAGCAGAGCTTTTGCACTGGAAGCCGGCACAGCTCATTTTGGTATCAAAGGAAAAGGACATGGCTTCCCCTCCCGGCCGCTCAGACCGGTTCCTCCTATTTTTGATGTTCCATCCGATAGGCGTCCGCTCGGTCACGGGCACCGCTGCCGGCGATGCGGACACTGCGCTCGGCGTGGAGCAGAATCAGTTCTCTGGCCAGTGCATCCGGATGGTGTCGGACATATCCATCCTCTACCACCGCCATAGGGCGGCGCACCACCTCCACCCCCAGAGCAGCACAGGTCCGGACGTCGCACTGCAGCGGCTCCGCGCCCTCCGAGGCATAGCGGGCAGCCACCTCCCGCGGGATCGGGGAGGAATTGGCAAGGCATACCTGAAAAAGGCCTGGCGCCGCATGCTGAAAAAAGCGCCTGGATATGGTCGGAGACGGTATATCCTTCCGTCTCCCCTCCTGGGTCATGACATTGCATACGTAAATCTTGAGTGCATGAGACGCCTGAATTGCCTGCACAATCCCATCCACCAGCAGATTGGGATGATGCTGGTATAGAGGCTCCCAGGGCCCAACAGCAATACATCCGCATCCCGGATGGCTGTCAAAGCCTCCGGCAGCGCCCGGGGTGCTCCGGCACCAGACGCACTCGGGTAATCCGGCAGTCCTCCTTTTTTACAATAAAAATTTTGGACTCCCCCACCACGGAGGCACCGTTTTCAAAAAACGCCTTCAGCTGGACATCCGCCGTTGTCACCGGCAGTACCCGGCCTGTGATGGCCAGAACCTCGCTCATTCGGGCCACTGCCGCATCAAAGGAGGGAGAAATCCCATTGAGGGCTGCCAGAAACAAATTTCCAAAGCTCTGTCCAGCTAAGGACCCTCGGTGAAGCGATAGTGCATCAGCTCTCGCATCAGCGGCTCAGTGTTGGCCAACGCCTCCATGCAGCTGCGCAGATCACCGGGAGGCGGCATCCCCAGGTCCTGACGCAGCATGCCGCTGCCGCCGCCGTCGTCCGCCACCGTCACGATGGCGGATAGATTTTCCGTATATCGCTTCAAGCCCCGCAGCATGTTGGAAAGGCCGTGGCCACCGCCAATGGCGACGATCCGCGGCCCCTGCTCCCGCGGAGTATGGTAGAGCTGATTCATGACATGCCTCTTTTCTCAACCGCGGGCGATGTCTCGATGGGTTTCCGCCACAGGACAGCCACAGTGGCTCCGCAAAAATTCCGCTAGAGCATGTGTCACCGCAACCGAGCGGTGCCGTCCGCCTGTACAGCCCACTGCGATGACCAGCGCCGTCTTCCCCTCTTCTGCATACAAAGGCAGGGAAAACGTCAACAGGTCCTGCAGCTTCACCAGATATTCCTTCGTCTGCTGAAAGCTGAACACATAGCCGGCCACCGCCCTCTCCAGTCCCGTCCGTGGGCGCAGCTCCTCGATGTAAAAAGGATTTGGCATAAACCGCACGTCAAACACCAGGTCCGCCTCCATAGGCAGGCCATATTTAAATCCAAAAAGAAACTACCTGGACCGCCATGCTGCCCTGCTCCGTCTCGCTTCCAAACTCGTGCAGAAGCCTCGCTCGCAGCTGGGCGGTGCTGGTATGAGAGGTGTCGATCACCACATCTGCCCGGGCCTTCAGGGGCTCCATCAGTACCCGTTCCTGGCGAACCGCCTCTTCCAGCGAGTCTGTCCTGCCCAGCAGAGGATGGCGGCGCCGGGTCTCCTTATAACGCTGAATGACCACCTCCGGCGAGGCCTCCAGAAACAGCATCCTGCACTCGCACTCCATGGTCTTGAGCTGGTCCAGCACGTCAAAAAGCTCGGTAAAGGAGGTGGCGGTGCGCACGTCGTATACCAAGGCCACCCGGTCATATCGTCCGCCACCTCCCGCGCAGAACTCCGCGAATTTTAAAATCATGGCGGCTGGCATATTGTCTACAATATAGAATCCCATGTCCTCCAAAAAGGAGGCGGCCTTGCTCTTGCCGCCTCCGGAAAGACCGGAGATAATCAGAATTTCCATGTTGTCCCCTCTCTCAGGGAGCGAATGATCTTAACCTCCGGCTCCATATGGACGCCGGTCCTCTCAGGACACAATGCTGGATCTGACAGATCAGCTCTGTGACATCTGCGAAAGCGGTGGCGCCGCCCGGTTCACAACGAATCCAGCGTGCTTCTCACTGACCTGAGCGCCGCCCACAGTCAGTCCCTTAAGGCCGCACTGCTCAATCAGGGTGCCGGCATAGTGGCCCTCCGGCCTCTTGAAGGTGCTGCCGGCGCTGGGAAGCTCCAAAGGCTGGCTGGCCCTGCGGCGCTCCATCAGCTGCCGCATGGTCTCCCGGATCGCCTCCGGCTCTCCAGGTGCCAGGCGAAACACCGCATAGAGCACTACCGCCTCCGGCTGGTCTGTGAGAAGACTGTGACGGTAGCCAAAAGCCATCTTTTCCGCCGTCAGAAACCGGACCCCTTCCTGTGGGAAAAACACTGCCGCCTCCTGGATCACCTGCTTCATCTCGCCGCCATAGGCCCCGGCGTTCATACACACCGCTCTGCCCACTGTGCCGGGAATACCATGGGCAAACTCCAGTCCCGTCAGCCCCTGTCTACAGGCAAAATCCGCCACCCGCGCCAGTGTCGCACCGGCCTCTGCCATGACTGTGGACGGCTGCTCTCCGGGGCCGGTCCGGTTCAGAGCACTGGAGGTATCAATCACCAGCCGATCCAGTCCTTGATCCGCAACCAGCAGATTCGTCCCATTTCCAATGATCAGAGGCCGCGCACCACAGGCAAGTGCATAATCCAGCAGCAGCACCAGCTGCTCCCTCCGCTCCGGCAGTGCCATCCGTTTGGCTGGACCGCCAATGCGAAACGAGGTATGGCGGCTCATGGGCTCATTGCAAAGAATCCGCAGGTCCGGCAGGTATTCCGCCGTCCAGTTGTCAAATTCTGTCTCCCAGGACATGGAAAGACCTCCTCAAAAGTCAAATGGCACGCTGCAGCAGCGCGGCGCCTAAGATGCCTGCGTCATTCCCCAACTCCGCCCGCAGCACTTGGGTGGACCGGCCGCCATGGCGAGCATAGCTCTCCCGATTCACCAGCTCCCGTAGGGGCTCCAGCAGCAGTGCATCCGGTGCGCCGGCCACACCGCCGCCAATGGCCACCACCTCTGGGCGCAGCATGTTCACCAGGCTGATCACCCCGTCTGCCAAAAAACGTACATACGTCTGACACACCATAAGAGCCGTCTCATCCCCGGCCTCCGCTGCCTGGAAGACCGTCTTGCCCTCCACGCCGTTCTGGGCCGCCAGCTCATGAAGCAGGCTCTTCGGATGAGCGGCCATGGCCGCCTTGGTCTCACGGATCAGCGCCGTGGCGGACGCATATTGCTCCCAGCATCCCCGCCGGCCACAGTTGCACAGCTCCCCATCCTGGCAGATGGTGATATGTCCTCCCTCGCTGGATGCGACACCGCCCCGCAGTCTGCCGCCCAAAACCAATCCGCATCCAATGCCGGTGCCCAGCGTTACCACCGCCAGATCTTGACAGCCACGGCCCGCGCCGCAAAAAAACTCGCCCACAGCAGCACAGTCCGCATCATTGCCCAGCAGCAGCGGCACATCGAAATGCTGTCGGAACAGCTTGACAATCGGGACATTCTGCATGGGAATATTGGTGATAAAGAGGATCGTGTCATGGGAAACTGCTCCTGGGAGCCCCATACCTACACAGGCAATCTCCTCCGGGCCAACGGAGCCCTTGCGGGCCACCGCCGCCGCCAGATGCGCCGTCGCCGCCGCGAACTGCTCCGGGCTCTGAAAATCCAGCGGCGTCCGCTCCACAGCCACCAGATGGCCGCTCTCATCCACCAGGCCGGCTTTCAGATTCGTCCCGCCTACATCAATGCCAATATACAAGCCGTTTCCCTCCTGTTTACTCCATGCTGCCTCGATCCGCTCGCTGGTCCACCCGCCGTGCTAGTTCCTCCGCGGCGTTGTACCCCACCTTCCGGTGGCGGTTGTTCATCGCGGCCACCTCTACGATGCTGGCCAGATTCCGTCCTGGCCGCACAGGAATCGTAATGATGGGCACCTGAATCCCTAAAATCTCCGTAAAATGGTCCTCAATTCCCAGGCGGTCATAGATTTTCGTCTGATCCCAGGGCTCAAAATGAACCACCAAATCCAGCTGGGACTCCACCTTGATCGCCCGCAGGCCAAAGAGCTGCCGCACGTCAATCACGCCGATACCGCGCAGCTCGATGTAATGACGAATAATCTCCGGTGCAGTGCCGATGAGCTGATTGGAGATCAGCCGCAGTTCTACTGCATCGTCCGCTACCAGCCGGTGCCCCCGCATGATAAGTTCAATCGCGGACTCACTCTTGCCGATGCCGGAGTCTCCCGTGATCATCACTCCCTCACCGTAAATATCCAGCAGCACACCGTGCTGTGTGACGCAGGTGCCAGCGTTCGGTTCAGATACTCAATGGTGTGGCTGGTAAATTCCACTGTGGTCTCCTGAGAGCGCAGCAGCGTTTTCTCGTGCTCCTTGGCACTGTCAATGCACTCGGGCAGAAGTCCAAGCCCCGGCAAATCACCAGCGCCGGGATGTCATACAAAAATAAACTGTCAAAGCACTTCCGGCGCCTTTCTGGCGTCATGCTCTTAAGGTAGGTAGCCTCTGCCTTGCCGATCACCTGAAGGCGGCGGGGATCAAAGTAATCATAAAAATGGTGAAATTGAAGCCCTGGCCGGTTCACATCCATAATCGTCAGCTGAGCTGTGTCGAAATCGCTGCCCTGGTTGACCACCTCCAGACCAAACGTCTGGATGAACTTCGTGAGCTTTACTCCATTACACCGCATGTGCCTTCCTCGCCTTTCCTCCCCGGTCTTGTCAGCCGGGATTCATCTTGTGTATGTGCGCCGCTTTTATGTATTTATTATATATGAATCCAGGAGATTCCGCAACACTTTCCCTACAGGGAGCCCTCCCAAAAACTTGAACTTTTTGAAAATTCTTCTTGCTTTTTGAAAACATTTCTGTTAAGATATTAGCTGTGCCTGTAAAGGCCTTGAAGTACGCAGCAGCAAGGAGGTGCAACGGATGGCTAAATGCGAGTTCTGCGACAAAGGGCGTTACCTTCGGCATTCAGGTCTCTCACTCCCCATCGGCGCTCTAATCGCGCTTGGAAGCCCAATGTGAAGCGTGTGAAGGCAATCGTCGACGGCAGCCCCCGCCATGTGTATGTTTGTACCCGGTGTATGCGTTCCGGCAAGGTCACAAGAGCGATCTGATGTACAAACAGCGATCCCGGACTTTTTGTCCGGGATTTTCTTTATCTGCTGGAGGCCATATGATGTTCTGTCCCTGTCAAAACCAAAAGTGCCGTTGTCACCCCATCCATCATGATCAGGGTGTTCCCTGTGTATTGAAAAGGAACTGCGTAAGCGGGAAATTCCCAGCTGTTTTTGGGATTTTGTGATCAAACCTGGTGAAACCGTGGAGGATTGCTCTATAGAGGCCTTTGCCAGGCGGGTTCTGGAAACGCAACCACCGATACGGGAGCCAGCAGGCCGCCTGGCCTCTTCAGACTGATCGTGAGCAGCGATCCGGCAAAAGGCGTCCCTATCCTTGGGCGGCTTCGAATCACGCAACAGCCGTCGCCGCATTGATAGAAAGTCAAAAAACCGGGAGAGCAAAGCTCTCCCGGTTTTCTTATGGGTACTTACAGCCAGGCGGTTTCCAACAGTTCGTCCTTCTTGGCACGAGTCATCAGCTCGCTCACCACATCCCGGACATGTTTCCCTCATAGAGCACCTCATATGTGCAGCGGCAGATCGGCATCTCCACACCCTCTCGTTCCGCCAGTTGATGGATGCTCTCGGCCGCATAATAGCCCTCGACCACAGCGCCTACCTCCTCCATAGCCTCCTGGACGGTCTTTCCCTGGCCGATCAGAATGCCGGCCCGGTTGTTCCGGGAGTGCATAGAGGTACAGGTCACAATCAAGTCACCCATACCGGCAAGTCCGCCAAAGGTGCGCCGGGTGCCGCCCAGCTGCTCTCCCAAGCGGGTCAGCTCCGCCATGGCCCGGGTCATCAGCACCGCCTTGGTGTTATCCTGAAACCCCAGGCCTGCGCAGATGCCGCAGCTGAGGGCCACCACATTTTTCATCGCCGCCGCCAGCTCCACGCCCACGATGTCATAACTGGTGTAGACTCGGAAGTAATCGTTCATAAAGGCATCCTGGACAAATCGCGCAGCCGTGCGGTCTGGACAGGCCGCCACGCAGCCCGTGGGCATCCGGATAGCCACTTCCTCTGCATGCGAAGGCCCCTGAAAGCGATACTACTTGAGAGACATTACGGGTCTCTTGACGCAAAATTTCACTCATGCGCAGGTTTGTGTCCCGCTCAATGCCCTTGGAGACAGAGACCAGGACGCTCTCCGGCCGCAAATAGGGTGAGAGCTTTCCGCCAGTCTCCCGCACAGCAAAGGAAGGTGCCGCGCATACCACCATGTCCGCCCCTCCAGACAGTTGAGGTCGCCGGTGATCTGCAATTCTTCCGGCAATCGCACGCCTTTGAGCAGAGGGTTCTCCCGCTCCGCCGCCATCTGTGCCGCCTTGTCGGGATGATGAGACCACAACCAGGTCTCATGTCCGTTGTCCCGAAGAACCATGCTCAATGCCGTTCCCCAGCCGCCGCTGCCCAATACCACCGCCTTCATGACTGGCCCTCCTTTTTTTCGATGAAAACTAAATTTACTCTCACTGCCGTTCAGCAACCGCTGGATATTGGTCCGGTGTTTCCAGAGAATCAGTCCACCGATCACAATGGACAGCAAGGTAATCACCAGGTCCTGATAGACAAACCAAGTGGCAAAAGGAAAACTGGCCCCGGCCCAGCAGGAGCCTAGGGAGACATACCGCGTCAAGATCGTAAGGATCAGGAAGCCTCCCCCCCAGACCACCAGAGCGATGCAGCCGCAGAAATACGCGATGGCCGCCGACGGCCACCGCGCGAATCCAGAATTCCCCATGGTGTCAGTCCTCCTTCTCGCCCTTCTGCCGGACGGTGAGCCGCACCGGGGTACCCTCCAGGCCGAAGGTGGATCGGATCTGATTTTCCAGATAGCGCTGATAGGAGAAGTGGAACAGCCGTGCATCGTTGCAGAAGCAGACAAAGTGGGGGGGCTTGATCCCCACCTGGGTCATATAGTAGATCTTCAGGCGGCGGCCCTTGTCCGTGGGAGGCTGCACCCGGGCGGTGGCGTCGGCCAGGACGTTGTTGAGCATCCCGGTGGTGATGCGCATGGCGGCCTGGTCGTTCACATAGCGGATCAGCTCAAACAGCCGGCCCACCCGCTGGCCCGTCAGGGCGGAGATGAACACGATGGGGGCATAGGTCATATAGGACAGGTCCCTGCGCATCACATCCTGGCGCATCTGGTCCATGGTCTTGCCATCCTTCTCGATGGAGTCCCACTTGTTGACCACGATGATGCAGGCCTTGCCCGCCTCGTGGGCCAGGCCGGCCACCTTGGTGTCCTGCTCGGTGACCCCCTCCTGGGCGTCGATGAGGATGAGGCACACGTCGCTGCGCTCGATGGCCATGGTGGAACGGAGGACGGAGAACTTCTCGATCCGGTCGTCCACCTTGGACTTCTTCCGCATCCCGGCGGTGTCGATGAAACAGAACTTACCCTGCTCGTTCTCATAGTAGCTGTCGATGGCGTCCCGGGTTGTGCCCGCCACGTTGGAGACGATGACCCGCTCCTCCCCCAAAATGCGGTTGATGAGGGAGGATTTCCCCACGTTGGGCTTGCCGATGACCGCCACCTTGATGACGTCATCGTCCTCCTCCTCTTCCTCCTCGGGGGGGAAGTAGGCAAAGCAGGCATCCAGCAGGTCGCCGGTGCCGTGTCCATGGACGGCGGAGACGGCGATGGGGTCCCCCAGGCCCAGGTTGTAGAACTCATAGATGTCCGGGTTGGTGTGTCCCACCTGGTCCATCTTGTTTACCGCCAGCACCACCGGCTTGCCGGAGCGCAGGAGCATATTGGCCACCTCCTGGTCGGAGGCGGTCATGCCGGTCTTGATGTCGCACACAAAGACGATCACGGTGGCGGTGGAAATGGCGATCTCCGCCTGCTCCCGCATAAAGGCCAGGATCTGGTCGTCGGTGCCCGGCTCGATGCCGCCGGTGTCCACGATGTCGAAGGTCCGTCCCCGCCATTCACATTCGGCGTACAGCGGTCCCGGGTGACGCCGGGGGTGTCCAACAGCACCCACAGCTATGCCTCCTTACTTTCGTACAAAAGTACAGTTTATTATACTGGAAACTTCTTGATACGCAAGTGGCAAGCAGTGCGCCGGCCCACTCCACCAGCTTGCCGGAAAGCCGGTCAAACTCCCTGTCGTCCAGGTTCGACAGCTTCCAGCGCAATTCCTCCATCAAAAGGTCGTGGTCCTCTCCACGC
>VOFH01000570.1_pt1 | contig 24000 bp, 24 predicted proteins | sample 5384091 | NCBI WGS metagenome assembly VOFH01 (sample SAMN12384727, study PRJNA508395) | human gut metagenome | isolation source: healthy gut G | host: Homo sapiens
TTTGACCGCTTATTTGAAATTGAAAAAGAAGCCAGATTTCTAGGAGAAGATTGATTTATGCTACAGACGTGATCGGAGGAAGAAAGAATGAAAAACGAAGAATACAAAAAATTGTCAATCAGCGAATTTACAAAAGTAGCAGGAAGATATGAAAGTAACCATGCTGGTATTTACGAAATGTGTAAGAAGGATTATCCGGATATTCTGGAAGAATTAGAAAAAGAGCCATTTAATGATTTATTGGATGCAGGATGCGGACCTGCTCCAATGATTTCTTTATTATCAGAAAAATATCCGGACCGGCATTATACAGGGCTGGATCTGACTCCGGCCATGATCGAACAGGCAAAAAAGAAAAATATTCCAAATGCAACATTTGTTGTGGGAGACTGTGAAAACTTTCCTTTTGAAAACGATTCATTTGACGCAATTATTTGTTCTATGAGTTTCCATCATTATCCGAATCCACAGGCGTTTTTTGACAGTGTGAAGAGATGTCTTCGTCCAAATGGAAGATTGATACTGAGGGATGTGACAAGTGATAATAAAATATTGATATGGCTGATGAATACACTGGAAATGCCTCTGGCAAATATATGTGGGCACGGAGATGTCCGGGTTCCAACAAGAGATGTGGTCATGGAATGCAGCAGAAAAGCAGGACTAAAAGTGGAAAAATTTGAAATCCGTAAAGGTATGAGGATGCATTGCGTTGTGAGAAAAGCCTAAAGGAGACCAGCTATGAAATTTTATGAAAGTGGAGATAATCGTAAACCAGTGATATTTTTTTATTTCCCGGCACCTGCTGTCTGTATAGCAGTTTTGATCATGTACTGGATGGGTTACATTCTTATTTTTACACGGTAACAGTTTCTTATGATGGATTTGATCCAAACGAGAAAACCGAATTTTATTCGATGGAAGATGAATGTGAAAAAATTGAGCAGGAAATCAGGAAAAAGTATGGTGGGAGAATATATCTTGTGGCTAAAATTCAGTCATCCATGGTAGTGCCTTTTATGTATAAAATGGTACATACAGGTACTCTTCCAAAATTTATGCAGAAAAAGCTGGATAAGACAGACGGTGGCAAAAAAGAATTATATAATGGATTTTTTAATATGTTTGGAATCGGTAAGGGAGGAAGTCCATGGATTACGAAACAGAGTATTTATAATCAGTTCTATTCTGATCTGGTTACGAAAGTCCAACATGGAATTGATGTGCCTGGAACAACGATCCATGTGTTTTACGCAACCAAGATGGGTGAAAAATACGAAAAGAGATATTGTACTTATTTCAAAAATCCGGATATCCGGAAGCACAATATGCAGCATGAAGAACTGTTTTGCTGTCATAGTGCAGAGTGGGTGGAAGAAGTAAGAAAAGCAGTGGAATTGCCTGATGAAATATGACGAATTTCATTTTTATCTGGCTTCCAGATTTTTATAACGCAGATATATTTTTTAAAATGAGCAGAATTGTACTTTTTCTGGTTAAAATAGTGCAAGTTTTTCAGGGGAAAATAATATAAAATAGATTGGATAAGTATGAACGGAAAAAGGAGACTTAAGATGAAACAGCTCACAAGACTTTTTATCCCAATCTGTCTGGAAACACTATTTTATATGCTGTCCGGTATGGTTGACACTCTGATGTTATCCGCAGTTGGAGACTATGCAGTTGGGGCGGTGGGAACGGCAAACAGTTATATTGGAATTTTTATCATAATGTTTTCTATCATATCTTCCGGCATGGTTTCGGTCATGACGCAGAATATTGGCGCAGGCAGACCGGGAGTTGCCTATCAGGCAAGGCAGCTTGGGTTATTATTTAATGCTGTTGCAGGCGTGCTTATGGCTGCATTTTTATTTTCGGGAGCAGGAGCGATCCTTCGTATGGTAGGAATTGCGGATGCATTGTATGAACCGGCTTTGATTTATCTTAAAATTGTCGGGGGTGGGTGTATATTAAATGCGGTTATTCCTATCTTTTCAAGCTATCTGCGCGCATTCGGATATACAAAGCAGCCATTATATGCCACGATCGTTGGAAATATCGCAAATTTTGTGATGAATGCAGTATTTCTTTTTGTATTGCACAAGGGTGTTGCAGGTGTCGCCACAGCAACTGTGATCTCCAAGATCCTGAACCTGTGTATTGTACTGTATTTTTCACATAAGCTGATCTCTGCAAAAAACAGTACAGAGAGGATCGCAAATAAGACAGTCTTAGGGCAGATCGTGAAAGTCGGACTTCCATCTGCATGTGAGACGGCACTCTATAATGTTGCAATGATGCTTGTCATCCGTTTCCTGAACCAGATGGATGCAGAAGGGCTGAATGTGACAGCCAGATCTTATACGGCAACGATCAGTAATTTTTCCTATTGTGTCGGTGCAGCACTGGCACAGGCAAATGCGATCATGACAGGCTGGCACATCGGTGCTGGGGAACTCGAAGAGTGTGACAGAGGGACAAAGCGGGCGGCATTTGTCGGAGTATGTGTGGCAGTCTGCATGGAGACAGCAATTGTGCTTGGTTCCGGTTTTATTATGCCGCTCTTTACAGACAATCCGGAAATGACTGTGCTGGTCCGCAAGCTGCTGGCGATCGATATTGTACTTGAGATTGGACGCGTGACGAATCTTGTGTTTGGACAAGCCTTAAAAACAAGCGGAGATGCAGTGTTCCCGGCAGTGATCGCAGCCGTTTTCATGTTTGTCTTTGCGGTGGGAGGCACATGGCTGTTTGGAATTTCCATGGGACTTATGGCTGTGGGAGCGTATATCGGTCTTGCAAGTGACGAGTGTGTGAGGGCTGTCGGCATGGTATGGCGCTGGAAAACCGGGAAGTGGAGAACAAAGAAGCTTGTGTGAGCAGGAAGAATATCAGCAGAAAACAAAAAATCAGCTTCGGGAGATACATATTTATGTGAATGTAGTCCACTTTCACAAAATCTTCACAAAAAATTAGCACTCTACTATTGACAGTGCTAACAAACGGGTGTATAACATAGTCAGAACAAGGGAAGAGAACAAAAGAAGAACCAAGAGATCAGAAAAGATTTCAGAAGTAAAAGTTCTGTGAGTTCTCCGAACATCCCAGTTCCAAAGAAACAAGGTAATAAAGCATGAGATATCCACGAGAAAGCGGATACCGTAGAAAAAGGAGAGATGACTTATGTTGATGCCTAGTATTTTTGGAGAAGATTTATTTGAAGATTTGTTTGATTTACCATTTTATGATGACAGTAAGGTTGAGAAGAAATTGTATGGCAGACATGCAAAGAACCTTATGAAAACGGATATCAAGGAAATGGACAACGGCTATGAGCTGATTATCGATCTGCCTGGATTCAAGAAAGATGAGATCAAGGTATCGTTAGACAATGGATATTTGTCCATCGCCGCTGCAAAAGGTCTTGATCAGGATGAGCAGGAGAAAGATACCGGAAAGTACATCCGAAGAGAACGTTATGCAGGTTCCTGCGAGCGTAGCTTCTATGTTGGTGAGAATATGACAGAGGAAGATATCAAGGGCGAGTTCAAACATGGTATCTTAAAACTGTTTGTTCCGAAGAAGGAAGCAAAACCGGCAGTGCCGGAACGTAAATTCATCGCAATTGAAGGATGATCATTTTGCACAGAAAGTAACCTACAGACCGGAAAGCCTATAGGCATTGGAAAGGAAGGATACATTATGGCAGACAAAAATCCAAAACATATGTTAAAGAAAAAACAGGTAAAAGCAAAAGATAAGAAAAAACATATTTATGAATAAACAGTCAGAAATGAATGGAAGGCATCGCACTTTGGTGTGATGCCTTTCTTGTTTTGCAGGGAAAAGGAGGACAAAATGAGAGAAAAACAGAAACAGCCAGCATCCTTTCAGCCGGATAGGATTCTGTCCTACTTTAAAGCGGAATGGAAAGTACTTCTGGCGGTGACAATATCCGGTCTGATCTATAATGTAGGACTGCTTGCAGGACCGTGGTTCGAAGGAAAAATGACCGGCTGTCTTGTGGACATTTTAAGAGGTGCCGGACAGTTTGGCGATATGCTGATTCTTGTGTTGAGCTATGTGGCAGTGATCGTGATCGTGCAGAGTTCGAGATATATCAAGCGTTTTTATGTCCGCCGTTTTGCCAATAATGTAAACCGCAGGATGAAGGAAATCCTCTATGGAAGCCTTGTCAGAAAAAGCAGGGCGAGCCTTAAGGAAGAGGGCGAAGGCCATGTCATAACGAAAGCAATCCTCGACGTTGATGACTGTGTGGAGGGAATGCGGAAATTTACGACGGAAACTTTTGATACAGGTGTGGCGCTCGCAGCCTATGCCGGAATGCTTTTGTGGTATGACTGGCGGCTGGCGCTCTTATGTATGCTGTTTCCGCCAATCTCTTACATGACCGCAGAAAAAATGAAAAAAATGATCCAGAGAACCGGGGCTGCCTACAAGGAACAGTCCGGCGCGCTGAGCGCAGCGACGTTAGACCGGGCAGAAAATGCAATCACATACCGTGTTTTCGGGCGTGAAAAAGAAAGACAGAATGCATATGAAGAAAATTTGTCTGCGTATGAAAAAGCAGCCGTGAGAGCAAGCATCTGGAACACGGCAATGCCACCGGTGTATCGCGTCATCTCCATGGCAGGTGTGCTGTTCATTTTGTATTTCGGACAGAAAAATGTATTGGGAACCGGCTGGCGTGCATGGGGCATTGCGGCGTTTACCACATTTTTGTCGTGCTTTGTGAAACTTTCCGTGAAGTCGTCAAGCGCTGCGAAGCTGTTCAATGCGGTACATAAAGCACAGGTTTCATGGAACCGTATCAAACCACTTCTGACACGAAAAGATGAGAGAACTGCGATCGAAGATCAGACAGCAGAAAATCATGCCAGGGAGTGTAAGGAAAAAAACGACACAGTTCCAGCAGGCAAAACAGAGACAACAGTGCAAAAAATACAGATCAGTCATCTGAATTTTGCTTATCCGGATGGAAAGAAAATTTTAGACGACATTTGTCTTTCCGTAGAGAAAGGACAGATCATCGGTATTACCGGGGCGGTCGCATGTGGCAAGTCAACGCTTGGAAAAGTATTTTTGTGTGAATATCCTTATGAGGGACAGATTCTTGTGGACGGCACAGATTTGCAGGCTATGGACGCGGCAGACCGCACGAAGCGGATCGGTTATCTCGGACATGATCCGGAGTTGTTTTTTGACAGTGTGGAAAATAATATTTTGCTCGGTGAAAAAAGAGGCAGACGATTACTTAAAGGCAGTGTGCATGGAACAGGAAACTGCAGAGATGGAGGATGGAAAACAGACCGCGGTTGGAAATGGCGGAGTGCGTCTCTCCGGCGGTCAGGCAAAGCGTCTTGCACTTGCAAGGACACTCTGCCACAAAAAGCCGGTTCTGATTCTGGATGATCCTTTTTCGGCACTGGACAAAAACACGGAAAAACAGATTTTTGCCAATTTGAAACAGCAGACGAAAGACAATATTGTTTTCTTAATTTCTCACCGTTTATATCTGTTCCCGCAGATGGATCAGGTTATCTGGATGGAAGATGGAAAGGCGGTGGCCGGTACACATGAAGAAATTCTGGAAAAGATACCGGAGTACCGCAGTCTGTATGAGACACAGAGCGATGAAAGAGAGAATGCGAAAGTGGAAACGGAAAATAGAAAAACAGTTTCTGAACATACAGAGGAAAGGAGGAGTGGTAGATGAAACAGAAAAGACAGGTAAAAAGTGTGATCCTGGAAACAATCAAAAAACAGAAAATGCTGTCTGCCGGAATCCTGACCGCAGTGATCGGAGCAGTTGTGGCAGCGCTGATTTCTCCGCTGATCCTTGCAAAAATCATTGATACAGTGACAGCCGGTAATGAGGCGGCGTTTTCTGTGATCCTTCTCTATTTTGTCCTGCTCGCACTTACCGGAATATTGGAAGCTGCGAGGGAAGGACTCCTGACGGTGTTTGGTCAGAAAATCACACATGCACTAAGAAGCAGCCTGATGGATAAATTTGTAAGTCTGACGGCAGACAGCGTGAATAAGCAGGAGCCGGGAACACTGGTGTCACGGTTTGTCGGGGATGTTGACACGGTGGAAAATCTGTTTACCTCCGGGATTATCAGTATGTTTGCGGATGTATGTAAGATTATCAGTATCCTTGTCGTGATCTGGTTTCAAAACCGTGGACTGACGCTGGTATTGCTGGTGTTGCTGCCGTTTTTATTCTGGTTTACCAGACATGTCCAGAAAAATATGCTGGCGGCGCAGATTGAAAACCGAAAGGCTGTCGGACGGGCATCCGGTCATGTGCCGGAGACGCTTCACAATATCCGCACAATCCATTGTCTTGCAAAGGAAGCATACATGGAAGAGCGTTACGACACTTATATCGGGGAGAGTTATGCAGCGATGGAGCGCACCAATTTTTATGATGCGGTTTACTCCCCGGTGATACTGATATTGAATGCGGTGGTTGTCGCAGTTGTCATGCTGCTTTCCGCGTCCGGAAACCACACGGTACTGACCTTCTTTGGAATGTCTGCCGGAACTGCGGTTGCGGTCATCAACTATATCTCACAGATATTCTCCCCGGTGGAGAGCCTCGGAATGGAGATTCAGACGATTCAGTCTGCGATTGCCGGAATCCACAGGATCAATGAATTTTTTGCACTTGAGGAGAAGCAGATAGTGGAAAAAGACAGCGAGACAGTAGCAGAAGAATGCGTGGAACAGATGGCTGGGGGACACTCAGAAAATAAAACAGCAGATGTTCCGTTTGTCGAGTTTCGGGATGTGACCTTCGGTTATGATGAACATGTCGTTTTAGACCATTTGAATTTAAAGGTCATGGACGCGGAGCAGGTAACACTCGCAGGACGAACCGGGGCAGGAAAAAGTACGATTTTAAAACTTCTCTTAGGACTTTACGAACCGCAGGGCGGAGAGGTTTTGATCCACGGAAGACCGGCAGTGACAGTCCGGGAGGAAGAGAAACGGAAACTGTTCGGCTATGTAGAACAGATCTTCCACATGGTTCCGGGAACGGTGCGCGATCAGATCACGCTGTATGATGAAACCATTCCGGCAGACCGCGTAAAAGCAGTGGCAGAGCTGACCGGGTTAGACGATGTGATAGAAAGCTCTGAAAACGGATATGACACGAAATGCACGCCGGAGTTATTCTCGCAGGGACAGTGGCAGCTCTTATCCATTGCAAGAGCCGCAGTGGCGGAACCACAAATGCTGCTGTTTGATGAGATCACGGCGAATCTGGATGCAGAGACGGAAAAGGCAGTGTTACTGGCGTTAAAGCGTGTAGCGAAAGACCGCACTGTCATTTCCATCTCACACAGAACTTCAGCAGAATTAGGACGTATTATTTATCTCTGATTTTTCTTCACAAAATATCCAATCAGGTAGCAGACGACAGCAACCACCATGCCATTGATGGAGGAAATCCCCCAGTTTAATACATTTAACCAGTTACAGAAGTTATAGTATAACCAGACGGATAAAATCGTTCCAATGATACCGGAGATCAGTACCATAGGTTTTTTCTTCTGATGGAAGATATTAGCAAGTCCGAGTCCGGCGGTATATAAGGCATTGTCGTTTGTAGTCCAGATATTCAGACTTTGCGAATCGGGTAAAGTTTGGAGTTGCAGTATCACCGGATACAAAAAGAGCCGATGACAAGTCCGGCACCGCCAATCACCGTTAAGGAACCACTGGACACTGCAAACTATTATATCTTGTGTTGCGTGGTTATGCAATGAAATCTTTCTGTCCCCTGGCGCATTTGTTTCTGGTATTGTTTGGGAGAAATATGCAGGTATTTGGTAAACTGTTTGATAAAGTAACTTGTGGTACAGAAACCGACCGCAGATGCAATCTCCGTCACGTTCTGGGTAGTTGAGACTAACAGCTTTTCCGCTTCCCGGATGCGGATCTCATTCAGGTAATCACTGAAATTCATATGCAAAAGCCGGTTGAAACTTCTGGAAAAATAGCTGTAGCTCAAATTACAGAGTTTTGCCATGTCCGCTGCACTGATAGATTTTTCATAGTTGGTGATCATGTAGGTCAGGGCTGGGGAGAGCTGCTGTTTTAACTGCTGGTTTTCAAAATCTTCGAGAAGCGGTTCTTCGCCATTTGCATGCCAGTAGCGCAGCAGCCAAAGAAAAATACCGCCAATGTGATTTTTGATCGCAAGCTCGTAGCCGTATTGTTTTTCCTCAGATTCCCGGATAATCTCGTTCATAAGTCCGGGGATGGCAGAGTGTTTTGCATTTAATATGGAAGAAGAAATTACTTTTTCGTAAATGCTGTTTTCGGTGATAAATGGAAGCAGATATTTTAACTCAAAGTGGCTCTGCGTCATGCCGTCGTAAATGAGTTCCGGGAGAAAACGAACCACGATATAAGAGCCGCCCTCTGATGAGAGCGCGTCGATCTGGTGCACTTCCCTGGAATTGATCAGTACAAAATCCCCTGCCGCAAATTCGTGGTAAATTCCGTTTAAATAAATACGGAAATGACCGGAAAGCGCATAGAGCATTTCAATATAATAATGAAAATGAGCGGAAAATACATTGCCCGGTTTCTCTGCTTTTTCAATATGACAGAGATACTGGCAGGCGATGCCGTCAATATATTGTTTTCTTTCCTCCGGATAATCCATAGAAAACCTCCAATGACAAAATTGTTATATTTTTGAATAGAAAAATTATAGCATGGAAGAGAAGATTTTACTAGAATATGTGATGTGAAAGAAAACATTTTAAAATAAAAATAGAAACGTATTTGGAGGAAGCAGATGAGTATGAGTACAATCGGAGTACCATTGGAAGGATTTGGAGCATATTGCAGGGCGGCAGCCGCAGAGGGAGCCGTTTTATTGAAAAATGAAGGTCACATGCTCCCATTGAAAAAGGAAGAGATGGTGTCTGTGTTTGGCAGGTGCCAGTTTGAGACTTACCGCAGCGGGACTGGTTCCGGCGGAGCTGTCAACGTGCCTTATGCGGTGAATATTTATGATGGAATGAGAGAGAGCGGCAGCTTTACTTTGAATGAGGAGCTGGCAGACATTTACAGAGCGTGGTTAAAAGACCACCCGTTTGACAACGGCGGTGGCGGCTGGGCAGCAGAGCCGTGGCACCAGAAAGAGATGGTTATCACAGAGGAGATTGCGGCAGCCGCAGCAGAAAAATCAGAGAAAGCGATTTTTATTATCGGACGTACTGCAGGCGAAGATAAGGATTATGCAAATGAGGCGGGCAGTTACCTTCTGACGCCGGACGAACTTGAAAATCTGAGGGTTCTGACAGCGCATTTTGAACAGGTCGCAGTGCTTTTGAACGTGTCGAATATCATAGATATGAGCTGGCTTAAGAATCCTGTATACAAGGATCATATCCGTTCCGTGCTCTATATCTGGCAGGGTGGCATGGAGAGTGGAAATGCAGTTGCGGATGTTTTGAGTGGAAAAGTGTCTCCAAGTGGAAAACTGACGGACACGATCGCATGTTCACTGGCAGATTATCCGGCGGCGAACGATTTCGGAGACACTGTGCGCAATTTTTACACCGAAGATATCTATGTGGGATACCGCTATTTTGAGACATTCTGCCCGGAAAAAGTCATGTATGAGTTCGGTTTTGGACTTTCCTATTCGAAGTTTGACATTGAAATTTTAAAAGCAGAGACGATTACAGAAGAATCCGAAGTCGGAGGTGCTTTGGGCAGTCACGGAGTATCGATTGATAATGGAACATGTGCAGGAAAAGAAGTGCAGATTACCATCTGTGTGAAAAATGCAGGAGACTGCAGGGGAAAAGAGGTTGTACAGGTCTATGTGCAGGCACCGCAGGGAAAACTTGGAAAACCGGCGAGAGAATTAAAAGCATTTGCAAAGACAAAGGAGCTGGCTCCGGGAGAAAAACAGGAAATGACACTGCACATTCCGGTAAAAAATCTTGCTTCATATGATGATTCCGGTGTGACAGGCCACAAGTCCTGCTATGTATCAGAGGCAGGTGCTTACGTATTCCATGTGGGTAATAGTGTGCGTAATACGAAAATCGCAGATGTGGATGGAAAAGGAGCATATATCGTAAAAGAGCTTTGTGTGACGGAAGCCCTGCAGGAAGCACTCGCACCGACAGAAGCATTTGAGCGCATCCGTCCGGGACAGAGCCGGGAGGATGGAAGCTATCAGCAGGAAAAGGACGCAGTGCCACAGCAGACGATTCGGTTACAGGAACGGATTGAGGAGCATTTGCCGGAGCAGCTTGCAATCACCGGAGACAAAGGAATCCGTTTTTCGGATGTCGCAGAGGGAAAAGCAGCTTTGGATACATTTATCGCGCAGTTGACCAAAGAGGAGCTTGCCACGATCGTGCGCGGGGAAGGAATGAGCAGCCCGAAAGTAACACCGGGTACGGCATCCACATTTGGAGGTGTCAGCGACCGCCTGTATGAATATGGAATCCCGGCTGCCTGCTGTGCAGACGGACCTTCCGGTATCCGTATGGAGAGCGGATTGAAGGCAACACAGCTTCCAATCGGAACACTGCTTGCATGTTCGTTTAACATTCCAATGATGGAAGAACTTTATGTGATGGAAGGAAAAGAGCTGGTTGCAAACGAAGTGGACACTCTGCTCGGACCTGGAATTAATATCCACCGCTATCCGTTGAACGGACGCAATTTTGAGTATTTCAGTGAAGATCCTTATGTGACCGGATGTTTTGCGGCAGCAGTGACAAGGGGAATCAAAAAAGGCGGCTCTTTTGCAACGGTGAAGCATTTTGCGGCGAACAACCAGGAGACGGCAAGACATACAGTAGATTCTGTTGTGTCAGAGCGTGCACTGCGTGAGATTTATCTGAAAGGATTTGAGATTGCAGTCAAAGAAGGGGAAGCCTCCTCTATTATGACATCTTATAATCCGATCAATGGACACTGGACATCGTCCAATTATGATTTAAATACCACGATCTTAAGAGGAGAGTGGGGGTATGAAGGCATTGTCATGACCGACTGGTGGGCAAGTGTCAATGATGTTGTAAAAGGTGGCAAGCAGGATCATCATGCACTTTCTTCGATGGTGCGCTCCCAGAATGACCTTTATATGGTAGTCAACAATAACGGCGCGGAAATCAATGCCATGGGCGATGATATTTTGGAGGCACTGGACAATGGAAAGCTGACCATTGGGGAGTTGCAGCGCTCTGCAAAAAATATCTGTCGGTTTATTTTAAATGCTCCGGTTATGAAACGTCCGTTAAGACCGTTGGAGGAAGTGAAGGCATATGAGCCGTTGCAGGGGGCTGGATCAGAAGGGGCAACTGGGGAAAGCGATATAAGCATTGTTCCGGAAGATAAAGTGTCACAGAAGATTTATGTAAACCAGTCTGGTGTATACAATGTTGTTGTAAAATTTATTTCTCCGCAGTCCAATCTGGCACAGGCAGCCGCAAACCTCTATCTCAACGATGAATTATTCTTCACATTGCAGACGAGCGGCACGGAAGGCAGACCGAACACGCAGAAGATTTGCCGTGTGGAATTAAAACAGGGATACTACGAGATCAAAACAGAGGTTGTGAAACCGAAGCTTGAGATGGAGTGGGTGGAGATTCGGAAATAATCAGAGGGTACCGTTCACCAAGCAGTAAATGTGAACATTCTGTTTCTACATATGTTTCGCCGTCTTTTTTGTGAACCATATAGGAGGCGAGAAGTGCCATGCCCCATGCGCCGCCTTCCCCGGCAGTTTCCATGACGGAAACCGGTGTGTTTAAAGCGGCGGCTCGGATGTTCATGCTCCCGGGGCGGACATATAAACTGTCGTTACAAAAATTGAACTGCTACGCTTCCACAAGCTGCAGATCGTACAATTTCCGGTACAGTCCGTTCCGGGCGAGAAGTTCCTGATGGGTGCCGGCTTCCTTTGATCTGTCCCTGATGCATGACAATGATCTTGTCGGCATGCTGGATCGTGGAAAGTCTGTGTGCAACCATGATCGTAGTTCTGCCCTCCATGAGTTTTGCCAGAGCACTTGTGATAAGAGCCTCGGTCTCTGTGTCGATATTGGCAGTTGCCTCGTCTAAGACAAGGATGGTCGGATCGTAAGCCAGGGTTCTCGCAAAGGAGAGTAACTGCCTCTGTCCGGCGGATAAGGTGCTTCCGCGCTCTGTGACAGGGGCATCATAGCCGCCCGGCATTTTTTCGATAAAGGAATCCGCGTGCACGATCTCTGCGGCACGTTTCACGTCCTCAATGGAAATATTCTCATTGTCCAGTGAAATATTGCTCTTAATATCCCCGGTAAAAATAAATACATCCTGCTGAACCTGCCCGATCGCAGCGCGCAGCACGTCAGTATCAATGTCTTTGATGTTGACGCCGTCGATCAAAATCTCACCTTTCTGGATGTCAAAGTATCGTCCGATCAGATTTAAGATGGAAGATTTTCCAGCTCCGGTAGCACCGACAAATGCAACTTTTTCGCCCGGTTCGATGACGAAACTGATGTCTTTTAAAATATAATCGTCCTTCTCGTAGGCGAACCATACATGACGGAATTCGATGCGTCCTTTGATGTTGACTTCAACCGGGTGCGTTGGTTTTACAATGTCCGGTTTCTCGTCTAAAATGGAGAAAATTTTTCCGGCGGAGGCGAGAGAGGACTGCAAGGTACCAAACTGTTCCGCAAGTTCCTGGATCGGATCAAAAAACGAGGAAATATAAGTGATAAAAATAAACAGCGTTCCGAGCGAGAGCGTCTGGTTTAACACCCCGGCACTTCCGGTTCCAATCACAAGCATCATGGCAAGCACGGACACCAGATAAATGGATGGACGAAAAATCGCAAATGTCATAACCTCACGCCAGTTTGCCTTGTATAAATCTTCGGATTTCTTTTCAAACTGTGCATATTTTTCCTCTTCCCTTGCAAAAATCTGGATGAGCTTCATGCCGGAGAGGTGTTCCGATAAAAATGTGTTTAAGTCGGTAATGCGGTTTCTTGTAAGCTCGTATGCCTTCCTTGACATAAAACGGAAAAAGAAGGTCAGCACTGTGACAAGCGGCAGCAGTGCAAAGGATACGAGAGCCATTTTTACATTAATGGAGAGCATGACAACGGCATATCCGATAATTTTACAATGTTTTTAAAGAGTTTTACCAAAATGGTGGAGAAAAGTTCATTGACCGCTTCGGTGTCGTTGGAGACACGGGTGACAAGTTTTCCCACAGGCGTATTGTTGAAAAAGTTTAACGATAAGCTGTGAATGTGGGTAAATACCTCCTCACGCATCTGGTAAATGATCTCCTGTCCCATTTTCTGCAAAATCCAGGTGTCTAATGCATTTAAGACAAATCCGGTGAGCAGAAGCAGCAGATAGAGGGCAGCCGCTTTCAAAATGCCGGCAAAATCATAATGCCGCAAATCTTTTAAGTCGTCCCTTGTGAGAGGCGTTGCACTTTGGTTTACATAAGATGAAAGTGTGGCGGCATCTGCATTTTTAATGCATCACATTCTTCGGATGAAAGATTTTCTGCCATATAATATTGATTATTATATAGAAGAATCTGATCGTAATTCTGTCCGTCTGCCGCTTCAAAATCTCTTGTCAGGTAAGTGTCATGATAAGGAACAGCACCCGGCGCATCCGCAGTGGTTTCGATGTACGGTGCGTAATAGCCGTTGATATAATCATCGATCGCATCACCGATGACGATCGGGCGGTAAAGTTCTACCACGATGATAAAGAGGACGAGGACTGTCGCAGCAGTCATAACCCATTTGTGCGGTTTTAAATAGGCCAGTAAACGTTTCATAGTTATGCGTCCTCCTTTCCTGTTTTTGCAGCTGGATGATCTTGTCTGATGAGCGCTTTTCCGGCTTCACCGTGGATGGCTTCTAACTGCTGTTTTTCAAACATATCGTAATAAATCCCGTGTTTTGCCATAAGGGAATCGTGGTTTCCGATCTCGGCGGCAGTGCCGTCCTCTAACACCATAATGATATCTGCATTCTGGATCGTCGAGATGCGGTGCGCAATGAGAATGGTCGTCTTTCCTTCCCGGTTTTTCTTTAAATTCGTTAAAATGTGTTCCTCGGTGTCGGTATCGACAGCGGAGAGGGCGTCGTCTAAAATCAGGATCGGTGCATTTTTCATCAGTGCCCTGGCAATGGAACTCCGCTGTTTCTGACCGCCGGATAAGGTGACACCGCGCTCACCTACAATTGTCTCATAACCGTCCGGGAACTGGACAATATTTTCATGGATGCAGGCAGCGCGTGTTGCGGACTGGATGGCTTCCATATCCTCATTTTCAGCGCCAAATGCGATATTGGATTTCAATGTGTCCGAGAACAGGAAGTTATCCTGCGGAACGTATCCGATGTTTTCACGCAGTGTTTTTAAAGGAATGGTGTTAATGTCCTTTCCATCAATGAAAAGCATGCCCGGTTTCGTGTTGTAAAGGTGCAGCAGGAGATTTACCAGTGTGGATTTCCCATTTCCGGTGCGCCCGATGATCGCAAGCGTTGTTCCTGCCGGCACATGCAGGGTGATGTCGTTTAAAGTCGGTTCGCTGTGGCCGCGGTGGATGAAGGTAAGGTGATGAAAATCAATTTCGCCCTTAATGTCGTCCACATCCTTTGTTTTGTCGGTGTCTGCAATGGCAGGCTGTTCTTTGAAAATCTCCTGGATCCTTCGGATGGAGGCAGCACCCTGCGAAAACATATTGACGGAATCCCCGCAGGCTAACATCGGCCAGACAAGCATGTTAATATACTGGTTAAAAGCGACAAAGCGTCCAAGCGTGATGTCCCCGACCAGCGCAAGATAGCCGCCGTAAATGAGCGTAAGCAGCGAGGAAAGCCCGATGATGACATCTAAAAGTGGAATGACGATCGACTGGATCTTTGCAATGCTTAAGTTCTTTTCCATGGTGTTTTCGTTTTCTTTTAAAAAGTGGTAACGCTGTGCCTTCTCACGGACAAACGCCTTGATGACACGGATACCGGAAAAGCTTTCCTGCACGTAGTCGGTGAGATCGGAAACAGCCTCCTGCCTTGCAGTAAAGCGCGGACGGATGATTTTTCCATAATAAATCTCGCCAAATAAAATGAAAAGCATTGGGATGACTGCGATCAGTGTCAGCTTCACGCTGACATAATACATCATCTGGAAAATGACCATAAGGGTCATGACGGAGGCGTCAAACACACAGATGACGGCAGGTCCGATCGCCATGCGGATCGCGTTCAGATCGCTGGTAAAACGTGTCATCAGGTCGCCGGTCTTGTGCTCGTTGTAATATTCCACATCCATTTTTTCCAGATGGGAAAACATGTCGTTTCTCAGCTCTTTTTCGATGGAGCGGGAAGCTCCAAACAGGAAGTACCGCCAGAAGAAACGGCCGACCGCAAGCAGCAGTCCAAGCAGAAAGGTAAAGCAGATTTAATCTGACTCCGCTCCAGTCAAGGCTGTGGGCGGTGAGTCCGTCGGTGATGACACCGGTAAGTTTCGGAATAAAAATATTGGCAAAGTCTACCACAAAAAGCGTGATGATACCAAGCGTATACTGGACTTTATGCCGTTTGATATACTGAAAGATAAATTGGAAAGCGTTCATAAATAAATCTCCCTTAATAATGTCCTGCGGTAAACGGTTTTACGGAACTACCATAAAACCGCAGAGTATCTTCTATTCTATACTTCTTAAAGCAAAGTTGCAACCTGTGAAAATAAAATGATATACACGGAAACAGAAGAGTTACTGTCTGGATCCGTAAGAAGCCGGGGAAAGAGCACATAAAAAAAGTTTTCCTGCAAAAATCCTGAAAACAGATATTTCTACAGAAAAACCTCTTTTTTATTTATACATCGTACAGATCAGATTGTATCACAGGAAACAAAATACTTAATCGCATCCGAGCAGAATGTCGACCGCATGCTGCAACTCAGGGCGATTGCGGTAGGCGTAGATGATCTCACGTTCATGATAAGTCAGGGAAGCTGCCGGATCATCGGGCTGGTCGTAACCGAAGGAGTTCAGGATGTCCGGGATTTTGTATATCTCGCACAGTAAGAGCAGTGTGTCCGCCGTCGGCTGTGCCTGTCCGCTTTCCCAGCCATAAATCGTCTTCGGTGCAACATCAATATCATGTTCCATCAGCCTGATCGATACGTCTTTCACTGAGTAATGATTTCGTTTTCTATATTCTTTTAACACCTTTGGAATTAATTCATTTCGCATAAAAATCCCCTGTTTCTGAAATTTAAAAAGTTATTATGGTTATCATATCTCACATATTTTAGACCGTCAATTAATTCTGATTATATGGGAAAATATGGTTGAAAGTCTTGAATTATAAGAATATAATGTGCGTAAGCAATGAGCGGTGCCAATCGAGAATATGTAGACCGAACATGCTTGCATGATGAGGTCTGCATATATCGGGAAGAACACATGAGAAAAGGAGTGGAGCGCATGAATAAATCCAGAGTGACAGAATATATCCTTGCTTATATGCAGGAAAAAGGAATTTCAGCATCTGAGATCTCAGAACAGACACAAGTTCCGGAAGAAAAACTGCATCCGGATTATAAAGAACCTCTGCTTGCCGAAGAGTTTTTAGAGCTTTGTGTTTTTTTACAGTTATCTCCGGAAGCGATTGCAAAAACGATAAGAAAATGATGAAAAAGAGAATAAGAAAAACTTCCCTGATCCATACTAAAAGAAAAAGAAAGTGTGGATACGAGTATGCAGAAGGAAAACAGAGCCTCTGTTTTACAGAGGCTCCTTTTATTATCAGCACGGCAAATATTGTTGGAAAAAAGGAGGGAGAGGGACCTCTGGCAGGTCATTTTGATGTGATCGGTGAGGACGATAAATTTGGTCAGAACACATGGGAAGAGGCAGAGAGCACGCTGCAGAAAGAAGCTTTCACCATGGCGGTCGGCAGAGCCGGGTTAAAAAAAGAGGACATCCGGTATCTTTTCGCAGGTGATCTTTTGGGGCAGACCATGGCGACCTCGTTTGGGGTACTGGATTTTCATGTACCGCTCTTTGGACTTTACGGAGCCTGCAGTACCTGTGGGGAATCGCTGTCTCTCGGTGCGATGTGTGTAGCGGCCGGCTATGCGGATCACGTCGTGACCATGACTTCAAGCCATTTTGCCAGCGCAGAAAAACAATTCAGATTCCCGCTCGAATATGCAAACCAAAGGCCGAAATCGGCCACCTGGACAGTGACCGGAAGCGCGGCTTTCGTCCTCGGAAAAGAGAGGGGAATGGCAAAAATCACAGGGATCACAACCGGAAAAATTGTGGATTTTGGGATCAAAGATTCCATGAACATGGGGGCAGCCATGGCACCAGCAGCCAAAGAGGTCATCAGACAGCATTTTGAGGATTTCGGGCGAAGTGAAAAAGAATATGACAGGATCATTACAGGAGATCTCGGAACGGTAGGACAGAAAATTCTCATTGACCTGTTGTTAAAAGACGGTTACGATATCAGTAAGATACACTCGGATTGTGGAATTGAAATCTTTGATGCCGAGCGCCAGAATACCGGGGCAGGTGGTTCCGGATGCGGCTGTTCAGCAGTGACGCTAAGCGCTTACTTTTTAAAACAGATCGAAGATGGAACGTTAAAACGGATATTGTTCGTGCCGACAGGCGCATTGCTTTCAACGGTGTCTTTCAATGAAGGAATGACGGTGCCTGGCATTGCACACGCAGTTGTCATCGAACATGCAGATGCATAGACAATAGATTTTCAGAAAGAAAAGAGGATGAAAAATGGATTATATCAATGCATTCTGGGTAGGCGGACTGATCTGTGCACTTGTCCAGATTCTTATGGAGAAAACAAAAATGCTTCCGGGCAGGATCATGGTTTTACTCGTATGTCTTGGGGCGGTGCTTGGCGCATTGCAGATTTATCAGCCATTCATAGAGTTCGCGGGAGCCGGTGCAAGTGTGCCGCTGCCAGGCTTTGGAAATACACTCTGGAAAGGCGTAAAGGAAGCAGTGGACGAGAATGGATTTATTGGCATTTTTATGGGAGGATTTAAAGCGAGTGCGGTTGGTATTTCCGCAGCACTGATTTTTTTTCCTATATTGCAAGTATCATTTTCCAGCCGAAAATGAAAAAATAGTAACCGGAATGGAGTGGTGAAAATGGATAAAGAAAAATTGAAAGCCTATGGCGTTGATTATGAAAATGCAGTGAAACGTTTTGCGGGAAATGAAGCTTTATATGAAAGATTTTTGAAAAAGCTGACTGAGGACGATCATCTTGCAATCGGGGAACAGGCAATGAAAGAAGAACGGTATGAGGATGTGTTAGAGGCCGTTCACGCCTTAAAAGGGGTTGCTGGGACCCTTGGAATGACGGAACTGTTCCAGGCAGCATCAGAGGTAGTAGCTTCCATACGTAAAAATGAAATCAGCCATCTGCAGGAGCAGATGGCTAAGGTACATACAGAATTTGAAAAAGCCTGTGAGGCGGTTTCCTGAACAGATAGCTATGCTGCCCGCCTGTGTGCGAAAGTGTGCGCCTGGCGCACACTTTGTTCCATATTATTTAAAATAACACCGGGCGTGTGGAATCTAATTCGCGGAGCAAAGCGGCAAAATCGGCATGATCTTCCGGGAGTTTCCAGCAGAGGATGGAAGGGTGATAAGCGTTCTGCAACACATATTCTGTGAGCAGATTCCTACAGTCCTCCTCATCTGCAGCAATGTCGCAGAGTTCTTTTAATTCCACACAGGCAAAACTTCCGTCTTCGTCCATATCGTCATAGACAAACGGATCAGATTCCAGAGTGCGGATGAGATCATTTTCCGGGACACAAAGACCGTTTACGAGGACAGAGCCGTTTGATTCCATGGACAGATTGCGCAGTCCAAAAGGAAGGACGATCTGATCTTCTGTGGCGCCATTAACGATCAATCCTGCCACGACCACATAAAGCTTTGGAGAGGTTTTTCCATTCCAGAGGCATGGGTTTGTCAGATGGCAGATATACTCTGGTGCCGAGACCGGAACACTTTTATTTGCAAGCATTGTTCCTGTAGTAGTAAGCACAGTGTAAGAGATCATGGCATCTTCCGGAAGGTTTTTTGCATGGGCAGTGATACGGATACTTGCAGAGGAGGTGGAAATCTCCTGTGGGATCACGGTAAGTCCTGCATCACCAAAGTGGTCTAATGAAAAATGGTGTTTTCCGACAACGATAAGACTTGCGTCTAAACAAGGAACTTCACTGTCACAAACAATGTCTAATTCGTTGTCGCCATTTACGATCTGATCGGTGACATCCACGCGGTAAAGCGTATAGCTTCCGGTGTGAGCTCCGATTTTTTCCTGATTCACAAATACTTCCATGGAAGGTGCAGCTCCTAACAGTTCCAGATAATAGCAGTATGCGTCTTCAAGGAAGGATCCTTTGGTGGACAGCTTTGCCGTCCGGAGTCTTTTCCGCGGATAATATCCAGTCAGAATTTATATTCAGAATATTTCGCATGTAGAATCTCCTTTAAGATAAAAATTCTTTACAGTATGACAGAGAACTGTGCGCTTTGATTAAACGCAGCGTACAAGCAGAAAACATAGAAGCTGATTTTTGTAATACCGGAAAAGAGGGCTTACAAAAATTAAGAGAGCAGGAGTATCAGCTTGTGGTGCTGGATGTGATGATGCCCGGCATGGACGGTGTTTGAAACGCTGGAAGAAATTCGCAAGGAGTACAGCTTGCCGATTTTGATGTTCACATCTAAAAATGACAGCATTTCTAAAGTACGGGGCTTACGGGCCGGAGCGGACGATTATCTTACAAAACCGTTTGATATGGATGAACTGATTGCCGTATTGCGTCTCTTATTCGCCGCTACACCCGCTTTAATCAGCAAGCTGGAGCCATACAAAAGCTAAATTTTGACGGATTGCAGATTGACCTTGAAAATCGTTCTGTTACTACATCAAACGGCACTTTTGAACTGCCCCCAAAGGAATTTGATTTGCTCCTGTACTGTGCAAAACATCAAGGGAAAATTTTGACCAAACAGCAGATTTATGAGGAAGTATGGGGCGAAGAATATTTCTATGATGACAGTAACATTATGGCGATTATCAGCCGACTTCGTAAAAATTAGAAGTCAATCCTTCAAGCCCAAAGTATATACAAACGGTCAAAGGGATTGGCTACCGGTTTAATAAGGAGGTGTAGTCAGCATGAAAATTATCGTATTCTTGTCCATTGTGATTGCTGTTGTGGCTGTATTGACTTCCATCGTTCTCGTTCGGCGTGTAAAAAAACAAATAGCAGAAATGACCGATGTGCTGGTTGATGTGAAAAACGGAAATGGCAACCGGCGTATTCTATCTGCAACAAATACGAGCCTTTCCCATGACGTGCGAACGCCTCTTACTACTCTGCTTGGGTATCTTGACGCTACACACAAAGGACTGGTCACAGGAAAAGACCGGGATGATTATATTGAAACCGCCCGTCGGAAAGCCCATGATCTGAAAGAATACATTGATGTACTCTTTGACTGGTTCAAGTTAAATTCAAACGAGTTTGCTTTGGAGATCCAGAGCGTTGAGGTTGCAGAGCTGACAAGAAATATTCTGATCGACTGGATACCGATTTTTGAGGATAAACAGGTTGATTATGACATTGATATTCCCGAACAGCCTATCCGGGTAAGATTAGATATGGATAGCTATATGAGGATCATCAATAACCTTATTCAAAATGTAATCGCTCACAGCCATGCGGACAAAATTAAAATTTCCCTATCGAAGAAAGAAAATAACATGGAGCTGCTGCTGGCGGATAATGGAGTGGGAATTGAGAAAGAAGATTTGAAACACATATTTGAACGGCTTTATAAGTGTGATAAAGGACGCTCTGAAAAAGGCAGCGGACTTGGTCTTTCTATTGTCCATCAGCTTGTAGAAAAGATGGGTGGAAGTATAACAGTTGAAAGTGTACCGGGAAAAGGAACTGAATTTATGTTGCTTTTTCCTTTGGAGAGTTAAGCGGGTTCCCGTCTTTATGGCGGGAGCCTTTGTCATTTTACTGGATTTCAAATTGCAAGGTTAATGCAAGGTTGAGGCAAGGTTAATGCAAGGTTGGCATGATAGAATACCTTACAGAACAGGAGGTTTTGAATATGGATACAAATTATATCATTGAAACAAAAAATCTGACGAAGCAATACGGCTCACAAAAAAGAGTGTGGCTGACTTAAATATCCATGTCAAGCGTGGGAGAATTTATGGTCTGTTGGGTAGAAACGGAGCCGGAAAAACCACAACTATGAAAATGCTGTTGGGCTTAACGAAGCCTACTTCCGGTGAGGTCAAAATCTGGGGAAAGTCTTTTCAAGGAAATGAAAAGAAGTTGCTGCCCCGCATTGGCAGTTTGATTGAGTCCCCTGGTTTTTATCCCAATCTGACCGGTACGGAGAACCTGCGTATCTTTGCTACCCTGCGTGGAGTACCAAACAATCATGCCATCAAAGACGCTCTGGATTTGGTCGGGCTACCTTACAAGGATAAAAAGCTGTTTTCGCAATACTCTCTTGGCATGAAGCAGCGGTTGGCGATTGCCCTTGCAGTCATGCACGATCCGGAGCTTTTGATTTTGGATGAGCCGATCAACGGTCTCGATCCCATCGGTATTGCAGAAGTGCGATCCTTTATCCGTGAACTTTGCGACACAAGAGGAAAAACCATTTTAATCTCCAGTCACATTCTTTCGGAGATTTCCTTGCTGGCTGACGATATTGGAATTATTGACCACGGTGCATTGCTGGAAGAAGAAAGCCTTGCTGAGCTGGAGCAAAAAAGCAGTAAACATATCCGGTTTACGCTCTCTGATACTGCACAGGCGGCAAGAATTTTGGAACGCAATTTCCATGAACCCCATTTTTCCATACAAGACGACCACAATCTGCGTCTACACAATATGGAGCTACCCGTGGGGAAAATTGTAACTGCTTTTGTAGAAAACGGATTGGAGGTATCAGAAGCACATACCTGTGAAGAAAGTCTTGAAGATTACTTCAAGCGTGTGACAGGGGGCGAAGGAATTGCTTAAACTAATCAAATGCGAATTTTTGAAATTGAAACGGAAGAAATTTATTCCGCTGATTATTTTGGCTGCGTTCCTGTTTCCAATCCCGCTGACTTATCTGATGACAACGCCCTCTATGATGGAGCGATATACGGATCGGGCAGATGCTTTCGATGGACTATTTAACATGGTGTTGGGATATGGTATCCAGTTTTTACTGCCCTGCATTATCGGAGTGATTGCCGCTATTCTGTTTTTTATGGAACGCGACAACGATACATTCAAAAATCTGCGTACAATTCCCGTAACCAGCACGCAAATGGTACTTGCAAAGATTATTGTCCTTTTTATCTTTGGAATTGTTTTTTGCGTGGCTTCTACCATTGCAACAATTCTTTGCGGAATTGGAACATTGGAAGTTTATGGAATTGGTTATAAGCTGTTTTTGGCGGTTGAAACGGGGATCTTCATTACGGCAGGAACACTCCCGTTGATTGTCCTTGTTGTCTTTTTCAGTAAGACCTATGTTTTTTCCATTTTGTTGTGTGTCTTTTACAGCGTTCTGAACATGAGTGCTACGGCATTGTTTGACACACTGCCTAAAACTATGTTATGGCTTCTGCCCACGCCACTGACTACATTTTGGAGTGCGGGAGATATGGCGGCTCATGGAATAAAAATGGACTTGGAGCAAATGACAGGGCTAATTCCCTCAACATTTCAAGTTGTATTCATTCTTGGGATCATGGCATTGGTTTCATTCTTACTGATTGACAGATTATATAAGCAGAGGGGGGAATAAACATGGTTCGCATTGTAAAAACAGAATTTTATAAATTGAAAAGGTATCATATCCTTTGGGCGGGCGTTGCACTCATGCTCCTATCCGTCCTGCTGACCTTGTTTACCTCTATGGCGAATGATGGTTCCGTTTGGGATTTTGCCTATCTTACAGAACAGGTCATCAAAAACAATATGTCCATGATTTTTCCGATGTGTATCAGCCTAATTGCTGGATATATGATTTCTCGTGAGCAGACGGATGACACATTGAAAAATATTCTGACTGTGCCGATCTCTTTTAAGAAACTGTTGACCGGAAAATTGATTGTGTGCGGCGTATTGTCTATTATTTTCGGGCTGATATGCAGTCTGTTTACAATCATAGCAGAAATGATTGTGGGATTTCCCGGCTTTGAGATTTCCTAGCTCTAAAAGCAGCCTTGCAGATTACTGCGGTTAATTTCTTTTTTATATCTTGCGGTTCTGCCGATTATCACTCTTACTTGTCGGAGGGCAGGCAGCTTTTTAGTCGGTGTAATCATTGCTTTTGTCTATGGATATGGAGGGATGTTTGCCGCAGGAAATATGACATTAGCAAACCTTTATCCGATTACCGCAAGTCTCGGAATGGTAGGCTACCGTAGCTATGATACCGCAGTCAACTGGAATATCGGAACCTGTTCTTGCAGTCTTGCGCTTGCTGTCGTTATTTCTGCCATCTTGATTTTGTGCATGAAAGAACGAGAAGCAACCCAAACAAAGAAAAAGGCCACAGTAAGTTTTAATGAAAACCCTTAAATCTATACAATGAGTTTACAGGGAACCCTTAACTTCGGACATGGTTTTGATGAACCCCTTCATTTTGGACAAAATCGCTTTTTGACTCCGATTCAGATTGATATTACAATAATAATGAATTGGAGGAAATTATGGCAAACAGAAAGTTTACAGAACAGGAAATGCTCACACTGAGAAATAGCAAATATGTGCTGGATGTATCACCGAGCATTGTACATTTCTCGGCAGAATTTAAAAAACTGTTTTGAGGAGGAACTGTCAAAGGGCAGGCTTCCACGT
>VOFH01000612.1_pt1 | contig 24000 bp, 17 predicted proteins | sample 5384091 | NCBI WGS metagenome assembly VOFH01 (sample SAMN12384727, study PRJNA508395) | human gut metagenome | isolation source: healthy gut G | host: Homo sapiens
CACGAAATAGATATCCGTCTCCCCCACCCTGCGATGCCCGTATACGATATCGCGGCAGTCGGTTTTCAGATCCGGCGGGCAGTCGACATAGGCCAGGGCCTCCTCCATGCTCATGCCGGACAACACCGCTCCTTTGCCGTACCGCCGGGACTTCCGGGTCACTCCGTCCACCTCCGCCCACATTTCGGAAGCGAGCGCACGCACCAGCAGGTCGGCGCCGGGCTGTCCCTGCAAGCTGGGCGAACGGTCGGGACACGGGCCGAGCACGACGGCCCCGTCCCTTACCAACCGGGCGATCTTCGTCAGCAGTTCCGGCCGCATGGTTTCGAGTTCGGGAAGCACCAACAGCCTGTACTGCGTTCCGTGCGGCAGAGTCAGCAACCCGTCGCGCACAGACGCCCGGTCGCGCAGCACCTCCCCGTTGATATAGTCGAACTGATAACCGGCAGGTAACGCGGGATCGGCGACGCCGGTCATCTTCGGAGCGTCCTCGCCGACAAAATAGGCCACGTCGGCTATATTCAGCCCCTGTTGCAACATGAAATTGCAGCGACGCAGGTACTCGATAAAAGTATTCAACTGGGGATACCACGTGTTGTTGCGGTTGAATTCGTTTCCGTAAGCGGCATTCACGCCCGGAAGCCGGCCGTCGTCGAGCTGCGAGATGAACAGCGTCAGCAGGGTGCTGTTGATCCCTTCGGCGAAAAAACGGTCGCAACGCTGTTTCATATTGGCCGGATAACGGCTGAAAGCCGCCCCCGCACATGTAAACGACTCGGCATACACCCTGGACTTGCCGTAAATATGCGCGCAGGACGAAGCCGCCCGGTTTTCGATATCGCCCAGTTCGCCCTCGCTCCAAAACTCGCCGGCCACGTCGTCCGACTGTCCGCCGTACTGCAGGAACTCGCCCGGAAATCCCCAGTGCCCGTAATTTTCGAGCCATGTGGTAAGCCCGTGTTCGTGACAGACTTCGCGCATACCGCCGACGTACTCGTACGACACGGCGTCGGCCACCATCCTGCGCACATCCCACAGAAAACGCTCCGAAGTTTCGGCGCTTCCGACCACGACGCCTTCGAACACCGGCAAAAACGGCACCGGATCGTATCCGTAACATTTTTCGAACCGGGCGATGAAATCGTCCGTAAAATTCTGCCCGCCGGTTTCGTAACTATCCTGCACCACCACTTTGAACGACCGGCGGTCGGCCTCCGGAATCCGCTCGAGAATCTTACCGATAAAAGCGTCGAAATGGGTACGGACATGCTCCCTGTTCATTTTGTCGATCTCCAGCCCCGTAGCCTCCGGGGCGGCGGGACTGTTCGTAACGCCCGTGGAAGCCATTCCGGTGCGCAGGATCGCCCACTCCCCGGCCGGGACGTCCCATGTCAACATTCCGTCCCCGGATACGAACTCCGTGATATCCCGCACGGCGGCAGGATCGACCGCCAGCGAAGGATCGTCCGTTTCGGCCGGAGCGGGCCAAAGGTAGTCCTTCCAGTACGGCAGAGGAGTCTGGTGCATTTTAGCCAGACTTTTTTCGCTGTAACGTTCGACCCGCGCCGCTGCCGAAAGTTCCACCTCGCGCAGGGCGGCGGGTCCGCCGGCATTATCGACCGAAAGGCGGAACGCCCGGGAAGACGTGGCCGGGAAAGAGATCGTAACGGGAGCATAAACATCGAACCCGACATTGGGCATTTCGTTGAACCGACTGATATCGAACTCCGCCACCGGCCGGTAGTCGCTCCCGTCCAAAGCCTCGAGGACGGCATTCGCTACGATCGGGCGGTGTTCCGGACGTACGGTGATGCTGCGGGCGGTAAAAAGCTCCGGCGACTCGAAAACGATCGCGGTTTTCCCGACGGGGAGCCGGACGGACGTAAGCGTATCCCCGTCGGCCAACCGTCCGATACCGGGCAAAGCCGGTACGGAACGCACCGTTCCGGACGCGCCGTTCAGCAGCACTCCGTCGTTTTTCGGCACCGGATAGGCGATCACGCGCACGTCCTGAATCATCCCTTCGGGCTTCGGCAACCTGCCCGAAAACTTCGAAGGGCCCTCGACCCGCACCTGCGAACTGCACAGATAACGCATCGACTCTTCCGGCTTCACCCAGGGGACCGCCGGACTGACTCCACCCCGGAGAGTTGAAAATGCCGATCTCCATATCCAGTTCCGTTGCGGTCTTGAGGGCCGTATGCAATATCTCCCACCACGGCTCGCTCATCAGCTCGACCGGCCCGTAAGGAACGTCGTCGTGACCGATGTTGCCGATATAGGCGCGGTCGATTCCGGCTGCTTTCATCGATCGCAGGTCTTCGGCTACACCTTCTTTCGATACGTTTCCGGAAATCCAATACCAATACGTACTGATTTTTACCGAATCGGGCGGGGCGACGAATCCCCGTTCGAGCATGGACGAAGCAACGGTTCCCGCATCGCTGCGGCAACCCGTTAAAAACACGGCGGCGATCAACATCAGCCGCGCTCCGAATAGAGTGTGGGACATAGTTTAGTAGTTTTTTCTGTTTACCGGAATTCATCCGTATTCCGAACCGGCACAAGCCGCTCGGGCGCATAATCGACGATCGGGCAACGGGTCATCTTTTCATGATTCGGGATCGACGGACAAAACATGCGTCCCCGTTCGACAAAGCACATTCAAATATAGTGTAAATATCGGTACGAAAATCATTTGCCCGTACCGACAACGAAGCTTTTATCGGTAATCCGTCCGAATTTCGCCGTTTCCGCCGCCGGAAAGGACGCGAGCGGAATGCAGGACGCACATAATTCCGCCGATTCGACAATATTCGGTTCCGCATTCGCGACGAACCGAAAATAATATTATTTTTGTAGAATACTTAATCTAAACAAAATGAAGGAAAAAAGTACTCGTTGCGCTCTGTTTTTTTTTGATTGTCGGAGGAAAACTGTCTTCACAAACCGAAAATAAAACGACCGGCTCCTTTACCATCGAATGGGAAGGGGGAACCGGAACGGGAAGCATTTCGGCTACGAACGGGAAAATCGCCCGGATCGAAGCCGTAAAAGGGAATGTCCGGATCGACGGGAACGCCTACCGCATCCGGAACGCTTCCGGAGCTCGGCTGGAATGCTTCGTCGACAGCGCCGATACGAAAATCGGACCGGAGGCGACTCTGATCCACGTCGAAGCTCCGCAGGGTTCCTTCTCCTTTTTCCTGAGGGACGTAAACCGGAATACGCCGATCTACATTCCGAATTACAAAGTAACGGTACTCCCGGCCGGAGACGGCCGTTGTTATGCGGAGGTCGAGCGAGAGATCCTTTCCCGAAAAAGCCGTACCAAGATCGAACGGATCGAAACCGAGCCGGAAGTCTCTTTCGAAACCGCGGCGGCACGCGCCCGCCGGTCGAACGTTCCGATCTGGCTCGGCATGGGAAGAGACATCCGCATGTTCGAAATATCGGAAGAGCTGCCGGACGGCACATTAGAGGACAAACTGATCCGTCCGATTTTCTCTTCTTCCCCCGTCGTACTGCCGGAAACGGCCCCTTCGGCGCTCTACTACCGGTACGCGCTGGGACGCGGCGTGGGAGTCATGGATAACATCGCCCGGCATCTGGATGAGGGCGTACTTCCCATTTACCACCCGAACTCACGGACGACGATGTCCGTTACCACAGCGTATCGTTCGTGTCGCTCGAAAAGTCGGAGTTGAACGCCGGCAACGTGCAGGGAACCCACTTCCTGATCTCGGACAGCCGTTCCGGAGGGAGGGTATTTACCGAAACGCAGCAGAAACAGTTGGCCGACATACAGGCCGCGATCCCGCCCGCCGACGAGGAAGCCGTCCTCTACATCCGGACGGAAATCGAAAACGAAGGAGCCGTTCCCCGCTACGCCTGGATCAAGGCCCCCGCCCGGCAATGCCCACCAACAATCTGTATATCGGAGCGGCTTATCAATTCGACCGGGAAAAAGGATTTTCATTTTTCTCGGAGGACCGGGTATTCTGTATTTCCACAATCAAAGGGAAACCGCTGTGTAACGAGGAACTCGCCGTACTGCTCCAACCCGGGGAACGGATCGAAGTGAACTTTTACATTCCGCACGAACCCGTCTCCCGACAGCGGGCCGAAGAACTGGCCGCACAGTCGTTCGAAAAACGCTACGAAGCGTGCAAGGCCTATTGAACGGGAAACTGGAGCGCGCCGCCCGTATCCATGTCCCGGAAAAAAGGATCGACGAGATGGTCCGCGCGGGCCTGCTGCATTTGGACCTGGTGACTTTCGGGCAGGAGCCGGACGGGACGCTGGCCGCTAACGTGGGCGTTTACTCTCCGATCGGAACGGAAAGCGCCCCGATCATTCAATTTTACGCCTCGATGGGGTTGAACGACCTGGCCCGGCGGGCATTGAACTACTTTATCGAAACCCAGCAGGAGAATGGAAAAATCGAGAATTACAACGGCTATATGGTCGAAACGGGGGCCGTTTTGTGGTCGGTGGGCGAATACTTCCGCTACACCCGGGACAAGGAATGGATCGGGGAAATCAAACCGGCCTTGCTGAAAGCCTGCCGCTACCTGACCGAATGGAGAAACCGCAGTAAAAAAAGGACAGCCTCAGAGGACGCGGAAACGGCATGATCGACGGAAAGGTCGCCGATCCGGAAGACTATTTCCACCAATTCATGCTGAACGGCTACGGTTACCTCGGCATGAAACGCATGGGAGAAGTATTCGAAGCCATCGGAGCGGAAGAGGCCGAAAGCCTGCAGAAGGAAGCGGCCGACTGGAGAAACGACATCCGCGAATCGCTCGAACGGACGATGGCTCTTTCGCCGGTCGTTCCGCTGGGAGACGGAACGTGGAGCCCGACCGCGCCTCCCTGGACGGAAGCCTCCGGGGACCGCGCCTGCTGTACCAACAGGCCGAATGTTTCCGCTCACGGCACCTTTACCGTCCCGGATGCCATGCTGGGGCCGATGTACCTGGTTTTTGCGAGGTAATCGACCCGGCAGAGCCCGTTTCGGATCTGTTGTTGAAATATCACAGCGAACTGATGTTCCAGGAAAATTCGACTTTCAGCCAACCGTATTACAGCCGTCACAACTGGTTGCAAGCGAAAAAGGAATGGTAAAACCTTTCCTAAGCACCTATTACCACACACCATGGCCCCTACGCCGATCCGGGAACCTATACGTTCTGGGAGCATCTCTACAAACTGAGTCCCCACAAGACCCACGAAGAAGCCAACTTCCTGATGGAAACCCGCTGGATGCTTTATATGGAGGATGCGGATACGCTGAATCTCTTCCGGGTAATTCCGCGCCGGTGGATGGCGGACGGCGATCGAATCGAACTGAGCGGCGTGCAAAGCTATTTCGGGCCGCTGAACGTCCGGGCGGTATCGAACGTCCGCAACAACCGGATCGAAGCCAGCGTTCGATGCGACCCGGCCCGGAAACCCGCCTGCGTGAAAATCAGGCTGCCGCATCCCGAAGGGAAAAACCCGTGCGGGTAACGGGCGGCACATATAACGCGGACGACGAAACGGTCGTCGTCCGCCCTTTCGACGGAGAGACTGAAATACGGCTCGAATTCTAAACATTCGGATTCCCGAGAATCCGAATGCGGACGACACGCCTTACGCTCCCACGAAGATCGCCTGCAGGATCGCCGACGCCGCGTCGGTGCGAAATACGAAAATCTTTCATAAATTCGCGCCGTTGTTTTTCGTATCGATGAAAAAAATCTTGTGGGCAGATACCTGTTGTTCGTGACCGGGCTTTATTTCCTGGCCGCCGGAATCGTGCTGATCCTGCGTTCGTCGTTGGGGACAACCCCGATATCGAGCGTGAACTACGTGTTGAGCCTCAACAGCGCGCTGACGTTGGGAACCTGGACATTCGTGATAAACATGCTGCTTATCGCCGGACAGTTCTGGTTTATCCGCGACCGCATGACGCGACGCGACACGGTCGAAATCCTGTTACAGATGCCTTTTTCGTTGCTTTTCGGGCTGTTCATCGATTTCAACATGGCCCTGACGCAACATCTGCTGCCGCCGAACTACGCAGCGGCGATCGTACTGCTGTTGGCCGGCTGTATCGTGCAGTTGATCGGCGTCGTACTGGAGATCAAACCCCGCGTGGTCATGATGAGCGCCGAAGGATTCGTCAACTACGCCTCGCAGCGCTATAATACGGATTTCGGAAAATTCAAAGTCGCTTTCGACATCTCGCTCGTAACGGTTGCCACGCTGCTGTCGCTCCTGCTGGCACGGCGCATCGAAGGCGTGCGCGAAGGAACACTGATCGCTGCTTGCAGCACAGGATACATCGTCAGTTTTCTGAACCGCAGGATACTCACGCGGGCGACGCTCCGCCGCGTACTGCCGATCAAAGGAATATAGCCGTCGCTTCGGAGAACGCCGCCGAAAATTCGACATCTCGAATTTTATTCGTATTTTTATCCGCGATAGGCCGACTGTCGGCAGCCGGACATCCGGAATATCCGACGTACAATAAAAACGAAGCCCAGTATGCAAAAAAACCTTATCGACTGCTTTTACCCGTCCTCCTTTTTTTCTGCATTGCCGGCCCGAAAGCCGCTTATCCGAAAATCCCGGCGGAACCGGCGCTACAAACGGAACCGGAACGCGCCGTGAACGTCGAAGGGAAAGACGCGGCCCTGACGGAACGGGATTTCCTGTTCGGCGACGACCGTCCTTTCAAACAGTGCCATGCATCCACGCTGGTAGGACTCGACGACGGCAATTTCCTGGTAGCATGGTTCGGCGGAGACAAGGAGAGCGCGGACAACGTAGCCATATGGCTGTCCAAAGGCAAGCCGGGCAACTGGTCGGCGCCTCGCCGAGTCGCGAAAATCCGCGACGACGCCCACTGGAACCCGGTGCTGTTCCGCGACGGGAAGGGAAAAGTTTATCTTTTTTTCAAAGTGGGGAAAAAAATAACCGAATGGGAGACATGGTGGACGACTTCGTCGGACGACGGAACGACCTGGTCGAAACCCGTCGAACTCGTCAAAGGCGACCGGGGAGGCCGGGGCCCTGTTCGCAATAAGCCCATCGTCCTATCGAACGGCGTATGGCTGGCCGGCGCATCGTTCGAAAGCGAGACGGGCGACAAACACTGGGACGTATTCGTCGACCGCAGCAGTAACAACGGCAGAACATGGAAGGCGACGCCCTTTCTGAACTGGGACCGCAGCAATTTCAGGGGACACGGGGTCATCCAGCCCACGCTCTGGGAATCGGAGCCGGGAATCGTCCACATGCTCGTACGCAGTAGCAACGCCCGCATCTACCGGAGCGACTCGAAAGACTACGGAAAATCCTGGTGTCCGCTCTACCCGACCGACATGCCGAACAACAACAGCGGCATCGACCTGATAAACTCCCGGACGGCGCGCTGGTTCTGGCATACAATCCGGTCGGCGGCGATGCGGGGGGTCGAGGTCGCTGCTCAACTTGGCCGTATCGTTCGACAACGGCAAAACGTGGCCGAAGACAATCGCGCTCGAAAACGACAATCCGCCGGCGGAGTATTCCTACCCGGCGATTATCGCCCACGGAGACCGTGTGGCGGTCACTTACACGTGGAACCGGCAACGCATCGTTTTTGGGAGTTCGCAAACGATGCTCTGGAGGCCCGATAATCATTTACCCATGAAAAAACTATTGTTATCCGCCCTGCTGCTACTGACCGGCAGCCTATCTGCGAACGAGCGCATAGCCCGCCTCCGCTGCGAAGAGATGACCGACCCGATCGGGATCGACGTATTGCAGCCGCGGCTGAGCCTGGGAACTCGAATCCGACCGGCGGGGCGTGCTTCAGACGGCTTACCGGATCCTCGTCGCTACGGACAAGACTCTGCTCGACCGCGACCAGGGCGACATGGGATTCGGGAGAGATCGAAAGCGACGCGACGTCGGGGATAAAATATGCGGGAAAGCCGCTGCAGCGCAACAGCTATTACTACTGGAAGGTAAAAAGCGAATACCAACAAAGGAGAAACGGCATGGAGCGAACCGGCGCTATGGCAGGTCGGGCTTCTTCAATTCCAAGACTGGGTCGGCCAATGGATCGGTTTCGACCGCCGCTTCCCGTGGGACGGCGATCCGCAAGGTTCGCGACTCTCCGCACGCTTCTTCCGCAAAGAGTTCGACTGCGACAAGGAGATCCGTTCAGCGACGGCTTATATCATCGGGCTCGGATTTTACGAACTTCGCATCAACGGCCGGAAAATAGGCGACCGGGTACTGGCTCCCGTACAGACCGAATTTACCAAAAACGTAAAGTACAATGCATTCGACGTAACGGACGCGCTGAAACGCGGCCGCAACGCGATCGGCATAGTCCTCGGGAACGGTATGTATTTCACGATGCAGCAGTTCCAGCAAGCGTTCAAAATAAAAAACTTCGGCTATCCGAAAGTACTGTTCAACCTGGCGATCACCTACGCCGACGGCTCCTCGAGAGTGATCTTCACGAACGACTCGTGGAAGGGAACGGCCGACGGCCCCATCCGGGCCAACAACCTGTACGACGGCGAAGAGTACGACGCGACCCGGGAGTTTCCGGGCTGGGACGCGCCGGGATTCGACGACGGCGGATGGCTGCAGGCCGAGTTCGTCCAGGAGCCGGGCGGAACCTACGAGGCGCAAACGACCGACCCTGATGAAGGTCGTAAAAGAACTCGCCCCCGTCTCCGTAACGGAGAAAACGGACGGCCGGTTCATCGTCGATTTCGGGCAAAACCTGACGGGATGGATGCGTTTCAGCGTCCGCGGAGCGCGCGGACAGACTGTCCGGCTGAGATACGCCGAATCGCTCGACGAAAACGGAGAGCTATTCACGGCCAACCTCCGGAGCGCCAAAGCCGAAGGGTTGTACACCCTGCGGGGCGGCGAACGAGAAACCTACGAACCGGCTTTTACGTACTACGGTTTCCGATTCGTCGAAGTCTCCGGTTATCCCGGACAATGCGACCCGTCCGATTTCACGGCCTGCATGGTCTCCGACGATATGCGTACGGTAGGCAGTTTCAAAACCTCGGACGAGTTGCTCAACAGGATCTACCGCAATGCCTGGTGGGGCATTGCGGGCAACTACAAGGGAATGCCGGTGGATTGTCCGCAGCGCAACGAAAAACAGCCGTGGCTGGGCGACCGGGGAGTAGCCGCTCTGGGAGAGAATTTCGTGTTCGACAATGCAAAGCTCTATCGCAAGTTGCTCGACGACCTGAAAAGGGCGCAGAAAGCGGACGGTTCGCTGCCGGACCTGGCGCCCGACTTCTGGCGCTATTTCAGCGACAACATGACCTGGCCCGGAGTCATGCTGATCATAGCGGACATGCTTTATACCCAGACGGGAGACCTCTCCGCCGTATCGGATCATTACGATGCCATGAAGAAATGGCTGGCCTACATGAAAGGGCGTTACATGACCGCGGAGTATATCGTCAGCAGGGACGTCTACGGCGACTGGTGCGCGCCTCCCTCTACGGCCGAGGCCGGGAAAGGATTGAGCGGGAACGTAAAAAAACCGAACCCGCTCCTATCCACGGCATACTATTATCATTTCACCGGACTGATGCAAAAATTCGCCGAACTGACCGGCAGGCCGCAGGATAAAGCCTATTACGCCGAGCTGGGCGAAAACATCAAAACGGATTCAACCGCAGGTTCTACCGTTCCGAGGACGGCTATTACGACAATGGGGAACTCACATCCAACCTGTTGCCGGTAGCGTTCGGAATGGTGCCGGCGGAAGAACTGCCCCCGCGTGACCGCTTACGTCGGCAACCTCGTCGAGGTGAAGAATCGGGGCCACCTGAGTACGGGCGTCATCGGCACCCAATGGCTGATGAAAACGCTTTCGGGCATCGGCCGTCCGGATCTCGCGCTCGGCATCGCCCTCAAAAAGACCTACCCGAGTTGGGGTTATATGATAACGCATGGCGCCACGACGATCTGGGAGCTCTGGAATTTCGATACGGCCGCACCCGATATGAATTCGCAAAACCACGTGATGATGCTCGGCGACCTGCTGGTATGGTTTTACGAGAACCTTGCAGGCATCCGAACCGATCCCGCGAAACCGGCCTTCCGGCGGATCGTCATGAATCCCGACTTTCCCGAAGGACTCGACTTCGTCGAAGCGTCCCACCATTCGGTTTCCGGAAAAATAAAGAGCAGGTGGCGGCGGACGAAGCGCAAAAAAACGGAATGGAATATCCGGATACCGGCCAATTGCAGCGCCGAGGTGCACTTCCCCGCAGCGGCGAGGGAAAAGATCACCGAATCGGGACATACCGTCGCGGCGGACGACGAAAACATCAGGTATCGGGGCACCGTAAACGGCAAACAGGTGTTCGAAGTGCTGTCCGGCGAATATAGCTTCGTATTTTAACCCGATTTACAAACGACGATCAATCAAAATCGCCTGAGGCCGATGGCCTCAGGCGATTTTGATCCGCATACCGGAAAAAATAAATACGAATATTTTGCCCACTGAGCGGAACCGCCCTCAAGTCGGATATACAAGCCGGCCCGTTCGGGACGCCCTCATGTCACCGGCATTTTACGCTGTTCCCAATAAACTTTTTGTAACGATCGGTCATAAGTTCGCTCGTAAACAGGGCATACGCCCGTTTGCGGGCCGCTTGTCCGAAAGAATCCCGAAGTTCCGGGTGCCGGATCAGGGTCATCATATTTTTCGCCAAAGCCTGCGGATCAAACGTCCCCCGTGAATTCGGATTCGGGTTCCTTTATCGATATTCAACTCCTGAGGCGTAAAATAAAATGGGACGTTCCGATCCTTTCTCCGCATTGATAAACTGTTCCATCTGGCTGTCGGAAATAATAAGAGGTTCTGCCTGTCTGCCGCCCCGGCGGTACCGATATTGGAAATAATTATCGGCTTCCAAAAAAGGAGCTAAAACTTTTTCGGTAGAATGAACGAACAGCAAATCCCATATTACAGGAACGTAAGCGCGTATTTTCTTGCCATTTCGATTTTTAATCTCGCAACGCATAGGAACGAATGTTTCGACAGAAGCTTTATCGAGACGGTCCCGCGTATCCGATTTGCGATTATACAGAAAACGCATTACTTACCAAACGAGTCGTTCTTCCTCCATGCATTGTGACATTCGAGTTCTCTCTGCTTTCAGGCTTAATCATCACTAAATTTAAACTACGGACATAACAATGATTTTGGAGGAAAATACCGGAAAAATTCTCCGGTTCCGAATAAACGGTTATCTTTGCAAGAAACATCAGATGATATGATGAAAGAGCGACCGGATTCGGTCATACGGAAAAGATCGCTGGCCGAAGAGTTGGCCGAACGGCTCCGCCAACGGATTACGGACGGGCAATTCGAGGTAGGCGAAAAACTGCCGGCCGAGCCGGAACTGATGCGTATTTTCGGCGTCGGCCGTTCGACGGTGCGCGAAGCTGTGAAGATACTGGTTAACATGGGGTTCCTGAAAGTGCAACAAGGAGCCGGGACGTTTGTCGAGAGCCGGGCGGCGGCGGACGACCCGATGGCGCAACGTCTCCGCCGTGCCGACATCCGCGACCTGGACGAAGTGCGGAGAATACTGGAGGTCGCCATCGTCGAGCGGGCTGCCGGACGGCGTACGGAGCAGGATATCGAAAAGATCGAAAGATTCCTTGCGGAACGCGGCGCGACGGCAGCGGCGGGGCGGTTGGAGGCGTGTATCGAAGCGGATATCCGGTTTCATGTCGCTTTGGCGGAAGCTACGCACAACGAGATTTTGTACGAACTCTACCGGTCGGCGACCATCCACCTGCAAAAAGGTTTCGAACACATTTACGTCGATACGGGCTATTTTCTCGCATCGCAGCCTACGCACGAACGGTTGGTACGGGAAATAATCGCCCGGGACGCCCGGAAGGCGCTGCATACGATCGGCATTATCCTGAAAGAACCGTAACCCATGAATACGAACTCCTCCTGCGCGCGGCCGCTCCGTAATCCGATGAACCGGACAGTTTATCCGATCCTGTTGATGGTTTGCACCACTCATCTGCTCAACGACATGATGCAGTCGGTGATTCCGGCGGTCTATCCGCTTCTCAAAGAGAAATTCGGCTTTACATTCGCACAAATCGGCGTCATCACGCTGGTTTTTCAGATGACTTCGTCGCTTTTACAGCCTTTCGCCGGGCGTCTGGCGGACCGTCATCCGAGGCCCTACTCGCTAGCCGTAGGGATGTGTTTCACGCTGGCCGGACTGCTCGCGCTGTCCGTAGCCCCCGGCTTTGTCTTTATTTTGGCGGCGGTCGGCCTGATCGGCTGCGGTTCGTCGGTTTTCCATCCCGAATCCTCGCGGGTAGCGCAGCTCGCCTCGGGCGGGCGCAAAGGACTGGCGCAGTCGATCTTTCAGGTCGGCGGCAACGCGGGAAGCGCTATGGGGCCGTTGTTGGCGGCTTTGATCGTGATTCCGTTCGGTCAGGCTTCGATCGGCTGGTTCGCATTGGCCGCGCTGCTGGCTATTTTCATACTTATTAAGATCGGGAACTGGTACAAACGGCGGCTGGCCGTAGCGGCACGCAAGACCGTCGCAACGGCGGCGACACCGGCTCACGGACTTACGAAGCGAAAAATCCGGGCCGCGCTCATTATCCTGGGCGTATTGGTATTTTCGAAATATTTTTACATCGCCTGTATGACCAACTACTTCACCTTCTTCCTGATGGACAAGTTCTCCATGTCGGTGCAGGGGGCGCAATACTGCCTTTTCGCATTTCTTGCAGCCTCGGCTATCGGAACATTCTTCGGCGGACCGCTGGGCGACCGTATCGGACGTAAATATGTAATCTGGGGTTCCATTCTGGGGGCCGCCCCTTCACGCTGATGCTTCCCTATGCCAACCTGGCCTGCACCATCGTACTGGCGGTCGTGATCGGCCTTGTCATCTCGTCGGCGTTTTCGGCGATTCTGGTCTATGCGACCGACCTGATGCCGGGAAAGGTCGGCATGATCGCCGGAGTATTTTTCGGACTGATGTTCGGGCTGGGGGGACTCGGTTCCGCCTTTTTCGGCTGGCTGGCGGACAAAACCAGCATCGAGTATATTTTTCAGATCAGTACGTTGTTGCCTTTGCTGGGTGTAATAACGGGCTTTCTGCCTAATATCGAATCGAAGAAAACCAATAAATAAATAAATCAGCGATGCAGTACACTTTTAAATACCGGTCGCCCCTCGGCGGGATCACGATCGCAGCCGACGACGAAGGCCTGACGGGGCTGTGGTTCGACGGGCAGAAATATTTTGCCGACACGCTGTCGGCCCGGCACGAAGAGAAAATGCTGCCGGTATTCGGGCAGGTCAGGGAATGGTTGGACTGTTATTTCGGCGGCGGCATCCCCGGTTTTACGCCGCCGGTGCACCTACAAGGTTCGCCGTTTCGGCTCGCCGTCTGGGACGTGCTGCGGCAAATCCCGTACGGGGAAACCGTCACTTACGGGGAGATCGCGCGGAGATCGCCCGGCGACAGGGAGTACGGAACGTATCGGCGCAGGCCGTAGGCGGCGCCGTGGGGCACAATCCCGTCAGCATCGTCGTGCCCTGCCACCGCGTCGTCGGGAGCAACGGAAGCCTGACGGGTTATGCGGGCGGCATTACGCGGAAAGTGCGGCTTCTGAATCTCGAACGGGCGGAAATGTCGGGATTGTTCGTTCCGAAAAAAGGGACCGCATTGTAGGCGGCCGGCCGCTATCGCGTCTTCTCGTTTAGCCGATGTCCGTCAGGTTGACGAACTTACCGTGCAGCCTGCGCCGCTCGATGAGCAGTTTCAACTGTTTTTGACGTTTGGGAGTGATCCAGCGGCGTGCAAAAATGTTCGGGATGGCCACGCCGATAGCGATGCAAAGGATCATAAGCGAGGCCTGGATGGCATTGTTCATCGCTACGGTGACTTCGCCCACCACGCCGCGCATATCGATGAAAGCAAACAGCGCCCGATACATCAGCACGCCCGGGATCATCGGGATGACGCTGGGAATCGATAGGCAATGGTGAGGGGGTGTGGAACCAATGCACCGCCCGCGTTACGATGATGCTGATAAGGGCCGAGCCGACCAAAGAACCGATCACTGGACCCATGTCCAGTCCGATATTGTGGTTGCTCGGGCCAAGATTGACAAAGTTGCGGGAGCAAACGGCGATGACGCCTCCTACGGCCACCACCCAGAGCAACCGGCGCGGGATATTGAAGATCATCGAAAATCCTACGGCCGATATGGCGGCCGCTACGGCGAATTCGAAATAGGTGTGATGCGGCGTCATGCTCAGATCCTTCACGAAGTTGTCGATCCCGCAGACGTGGATGGCCAGCGCGATGCCGAACGACATGGCGACCACGATGAGCAATGTATTGACGGCCCGTGTGATACCCACCTGCACGTAGTTATCCAGCATGTCGCTTACAAAATTAATCAGCGGGACGCCGGGGACGATGAAAAGAGCGCAGGCCATCAGCGGATGCCACGGCGTATCGGAATGGAGAACGGCATGGAGCGGTCCGGGCAGTGCGAGCGTCGATATGAACGTGGAAACCCATGCCAGCAACGTTGAGACGAAGGCGGCGACGGCAATATTCATAAAGTGATTGGAACCCAGATCATTGAGCACCGCACGCAAGCGGAACCCCAGGATAGCGGCCACCGAAGCGTAGAAGAAGGCCGGCCAGTCGCAACCGAACTGGATGCAGAACCCGCCGCAGGCGAATCCCGCGCCGACGGCTACCTGCCAGGGGGTGTAGTTACGTTTGCGGGTACGGATTTTTCCAGCCTCCTCCTCGTATTTTTCCAGCGAATAATCCTCGCGGATGGCTCTCCAGGAGAGTTTGCTGACGGCGGAAATAGCAGTCATGTTGATGCCGTGTTTTTCGCAACTCTGGAATTTGGAAAACGAATGTTCTTCGTCGCCCAGGTTTACCATCAGCATGTTGTAGTTGATGTAAATATGCAGGTGTTCGTCGGGCAGTCCCAGGTAGGCCGCCGTGCGTTTCATGTTGCGCATGATGCGGCTCGTGTCCGCCGCGCTTTCCATCAATAGCTTGCCCGTACGCAGCAGCAGGTCGAGCTTCCGGTGCAAAAGTTTTTCCGAATACTGTGATGTCTTTTCCATAACCGCCTCTCTTTACATCCGACAAACCGGCATTGCCGTGCCGGTGTTCAAAAGTTCCACTACGACGCTGACATACTTTCTCATCCGTATATTTCTCAAAACGAGGATAATTTTTTTCGCTATTTTTCTAAACCCACGAGCAAAAACAGCCTTTTACGAACGGCAGGTCTTCTGACTGACTCCCGCTTTGAAACCTTCCCGGCCCCTTTCGAAACCAGTGGTATCGTATGATCAAAGCGTAAACGGAGCTTCACAGCAGCGGGACTGTCCGGGATTTTCACCCGATTCCCTTTTAATCCGGACGACAGAAAAGCGCCCCCGGAACCGATTCCGAGGCAAAGATAAGTTTTTAAAATTAATTAAAATAGATCCGCCGCGATATTTTAGGGCAACCTGCGAACTTTTTTCGGGCGAGAAAGGCAAATAAAAAACTCCCTTCGGGAAGAGCGTTTTTCGAGGTTTGCGCGCCGGGACGGTCGCCGGAAAAGGTCATTCGGATTTGCCGATATATTCTTTGACGACCTCCCCGAAGATTTTAAGTCCTTTCTCGATCCGGTCTCCGGGTATATTGGAATAATTGATCCTGAGGATATTCTCTTTATGCTCGTTCGGAAAAAAGAGCCTGCCCGGAACGAAAGCTATTTTTTCGAGGCATTTGTTTAAAATTTCGCGCGCCGAAATCCCTGTCGGAAGTTCGATCCAGATAAATAGTCCGCCTTCGGGCCGAATGAATCTTATGTTCGCGGGGAAGTAACGTTCGATGGATCCGACCGCAACGTCCCTGCGCCTTTTTGTACACTTCGACTATCTTTCCGATATGCCGGTCGATGTCGTACCGTTGTAGATACCGGACGATGGTCATCTGGGCCATCGTATTGCAGGTCGGTTCCTGTTTGACCAACCAGGACGTACTTGCGGATGATGTCCTTGTCTCCGGCGATCCAGCCGATCCGGAATCCGGGGCAGAAAATTTTAGAAAAACGTCCCGTGCACGGGACGTTGCCGGTCGTGTCGAAAGACTTTACCGACGGCAAAGACGCTCCTTCGAATCTTAGCTCGCCGTACGGATTGTCTTCCTGTACCGCGACGCCGTATTTTCGAGGGCAGTCCGGCCAGTTTCTTGCGTCTTTCCAGGCTCCACGTTTTTCCATCCGTTCATTTTCAATCCATCCGACTTCCGAGCAGGTTCTTAACACTCTTTTGCCCTCATCTGTAAAGGATTCATTCAACAGTGTCCATTAATTTTACACACCCGGATCGAACCACACAACATAAAAATCCTGTATTACAAACATTAGCACATCGCGGCATTATTTTCGAACATTGCTGTATCGATTGAAAAAAGCACTCCGCCGGATCCAAAGCGGAAAATAAAACCGACGACCAATATGAGGGATCTGAACATCGCCATACGCTCGCTCTTCAAAAGGGGACGGCATAACGTAACAAAAATCGTCTCGCTGAGTATCGGATTGGCCATCGGTCTGGTACTGATTGCCAAGATCTATTTCGAACAATCCTACGACTCGTTTTATCCGAATGCGGATAGGATCTATCGTTTGACGGGCTACACGAGCAACGAAAACGAGTCGAAGGTCAGCGAATCCGTTTCGGCAATCGTCGCTCCGACCATGAAAGAGGAAGTACCGGGCATCGAAGCCGCAACCCGGCTAACCCATATCGGCGGAGACAGGAACAAATTCATAACGTCCGATAAGCGGCGCTACTCGGTCGGCGGCATCCTGATGGCCGACAGTTGCCTGTTCGACGTGCTGCCGCGTCCGGTACTGTCGGGCGATCCGAAAAAGGTATTGGCCCGGCCCGGCTATGCGATGATTTCGCGCTCGTTCGCCGATAAGCTCGGAGGAATCGACCGGGCAGAAGGCACAGTCATCGCTTCCGACAACAAACCGGAGATGACGCTGACCATCGGAGGCGTATTCGAAGATCCGCCGGAAAACTCGCACTTGCGCTACGACGTACTGGTCACATTGGAGGAAGCGGACGACGGAGGCTTCCTGGCCTGGTTCGGCCGCCACTACCTAACCTATGTGCTTCTGTCCCCGGCGTCACGCCCGAAACCCTGCGTCCGGCCATCGACCGGATGCAACAAAAACACATCGTCCCCCAAGCCCTGCAAAATGCCGGCGTCGACCGATTGGCATTTTTCCTGAAACCTATAAGGGAAGTGCATACCGGCGAAGCCAATATCCGGAACATGACCGTCATGTTGGCGATCCTCGCTTTCGCACTGCTGTTCACGGCCGTGATGAATTATATCCTGATTGCGATCTCGGCGATCGTGAACCGTAGCAAAGAAATCGCCCTGACTAAATCGTACGGCGCATCCGGGACCGACATCCACCGTATGACGATGTCGGAAACGCTGGTACATATGATTCTTTCGCTCACTCTGGCCGTCCTGCTGATCCTCGCGTGCCGGGACACCGTCGAAGGATTGCTGAACGTTTCGCTTGCCGCCTTGTTCTTCTCCAAAGGAGCTTTCATCCTGTCGGGCATTTGCGCCATTGTATTTTTCGTAACCGGGTTCGTCCCCGGCATGCTGTTCGCCCGCATTCCGGTAGCGTCCGCCTTCCGCAATTTCAAGGAAAACCAGCGGCATTGGAAGCAGGGATTGCTGTTCATGGAATTTACGGCCTCGGCGCTGCTGGTTTCGCTGCTGATCGTAATCGGCGAACAACACCGGCATATGCTGAACAGCGATCCGGGATACTCGTACGATCGCCTGGCTTACTGCGCGGTCACCGATCTGGATTCGACGGCTCGAACGATGTTGACCGACGAAATCGAAAAACTTCCGGAAGTGGAACAAGTGTCTTCCTGCATAAGACTGCCGTTCGGCCAAATGCCGGGCGGCGCGGCGATGTTACCCGGCACGGACCAGACCTGTTTCGAGATCGCCGATCATTTCCGCGTCGGCGACGGATTTCTGGCCCTGATGGAAATTCCGGTCGTCGAAGGACGTTCGTTTACGGAAGAAGTATCCCATTCCAATGAAATTATGGTAAGCCGCTCTTTCGTCGATCGGATGAAGGATTTCGCGGATTGGCCCGACGGTGCGGTCGGCAAGCGGATCTCGATCACGGGGCACGAGCAGAGAGACTTTACGATCTGCGGCGTATACGAGAATTACCGCATCGGATCGTTGGCCGGCAACCTGGACGATCGGCCCTCCGTCATGCTCTACGGCCGCCAGGATCGGCGCATTCCGTCGAGATACCTGCTCGTGAAGTTTTCGCAGGATGACGGCGCAAGCCGTAGAGAAAGCGGATTCCAGATTGCAAGAATTGATGCCGGATGCGGAACTGGCTGACGCTTTACTCCTCGAGAATAGCCGGACTGTACGAGAGTTCGCGTATGCTTTGGATCTATGTTACGATCGGAGGTCTGATTACGGTAATCATCTCGCTGATCGGCCTAATCGGTTATACGAATGATGAGATCAACCGCCGCCGCAAGGAAATAGCCATCCGCAAGATAAACGGCGCATCGGTACGAACCATTCTCCGGATTTTCCTCGGGGACATTCTGAGGATAACCTCCCGGCAGCCCTGCTGGGTTGCGGCATTTCCTACTTCGTTTCGGAATACTGGCAACGGCAATTTGCCGAGAAAGTTCCGCAGAACCCTTTGTTTTTTATCGCGGGCGGCCTGAGCGTTTGCATCATCGTCACCGCCTGCGTGGTTTACCGCACCTGGAAAGTAGCCAACGAGAATCCGGTCAACAACCTGAAGTCGGAATAAACCAGGTTACGTACCCCGGTCTTTTCCTGCTTTTCCTTTCGGGGGCCTAAAAAGAAAAATCCTTACATATCATGGATACATAAGGATTTTTCTGTCTTTTGCAGCCTCTTTATCAAGGCTTTAAGAGCGGAAAACGAGACTCGAACTCGCGACCCTCCTTGGGAAGCCTGATGCTCTACCAACTGAGCTATTTCCGCATTGAGCGTTGCAAATATCCGTTTTTTTATCCGTTTTAGCAAGTATTTTCAGACAAAAACAACGCATTTTCTCAAAAAACGGCAACCCGGCTGTCGGCATCCCCGTTTACGAACCGTCGGCGCCGGTACGGACAGCCCGGAAGAAACCGCTTTCCCCGGAGCGAAACGTCAATCCATTTTCAGCACGGCGAGGAACGCTTCCTGCGGAACTTCTACGTTACCGACTTGGCGCATCCGCTTCTTCCCCTTTTTCTGCTTTTCGAGCAGTTTGCGCTTGCGGCTGATATCGCCGCCGTAACACTTGGCCGTCACATCCTTGCGAACCGCTTTGACCGTCTCGCGGGCGATGATCTTAGCGCCAATGGCAGCCTGTATAGCGATATCGAACTGTTGACGCGGAATCAACTCTTTGAGCTTCTCGCACATCCTGCGGCCGAAATCGTAAGCATGATCGACGTAGGTCAGCGACGACAGCGCGTCGACCGGCTCGCCGTTCAGCAGAATGTCGAGTTTGGCCAGCTTGCTCGGTTTGTAACCGGTCTGGTGATAATCGAACGATGCGTAACCGCGCGAAATGCTTTTCAACTTATCGTAAAAATCGAACACGATTTCGGCCAGCGGCATGTCGAAATTGACCTCGACACGATCCTGCGTGATGAAAACCTGGTTGAGCAGCGTTCCCCGCTTATCGATACAGAGTTTTGATAACGCTGCCGAGAAACTCGGCTTTCGTAATGATTTGGGCGAGAATATAGGGCTCTTCGATCGAACTGATCAGCGTAGGTTCGGGCAGCCCCGACGGATTGTGCACGTCGATCACTTCGCCCTTACTGGTATGCACCTTGTACGACACGTTCGGCACGGTCGTGATGACGTCCATATTGAATTCGCGATACAGACGCTCCTGAATAATCTCCATATGCAGCAACCCCAGGAAACCGCAGCGGAAACCGAACCCGAGGGCCAGCGACGATTCGGGCTCGTAAGTCAGCGAGGCGTCGTTCAAGTTCAGTTTTTCGAGCGAAGCGCGCAGGTCTTCGTACTGGTCGGTCTCGACCGGGTAGAGTCCCGCAAAAACCATCGGTTTCACATCCTCGAACCCAGCGATGGCTTCCTTGCACGGATTGGCAATCGCAGTGATCGTATCGCCGACCTTGACGTCGGCAGAGGTTTTGATCCCGGAAATAATATATCCCACGTCGCCGGTACTCATCATGTCGCGCGGAGCCATCTTGAGTTTCAGTACGCCCACTTCGTCGGCCGAATATTCGCTGCCGGTATTGAACAGCTTGACACGCTCGCCCTTGCGCAGCGAGCCGTTGAAAATCCGATAATAGGCGATGATGCCTCGAAACGGATTGAACACCGAGTCGAAAATCAGCGCCTGCAGCGGAGCCTGCGGATCGCCTTGCGGAGCCGGAATACGCTCGATAATGGCTCCGAGCACCTCTTCGACGCCCTGTCCGGTCTTGCCCGAAGCGGCCAGAATGCTGTCGGGATCACATCCGAGCAGGTCGACGATCTGGTCCTTCACCTCGTCGACCATCGCAGCGTCCATGTCGATCTTATTCAGCACCGGAATAATCTCCAGATCGTGCTCTAGCGCAAGATACAGGTTCGAAATGGTCTGAGCCTGAATCCCCTGCGTAGCATCGACCACCAGCAACGCCCCCTCGCACGATGCGATCGCACGCGATACCTCGTACGAGAAATCGACGTGCCCCGGAGTATCGATCAGGTTCAGCACGTACTTCTCGCCCCGATAGGCATACTCCATCTGGATCGCATGGCTCTTGATGGTGATCCCCTTCTCCCGCTCCAGTTCCATATCGTCAAGCACCTGCGCCTGCAACTCGCGAGCGGTCAGCGTCTTGGTCATCTCCAGCAAACGGTCCGCCAACGTGCTTTTACCGTGGTCGATATGGGCTATGATACAAAAATTCCGGATATTCTTCATACATTCTTTTTAAAGCTACGCAAAGTTAGTTATTTTTGCGAATCCTGAAAAAAACACCCTTATGATTCGTCCGCAAACCGTTTCCCGATACGCCTCGATGGTCAAGTTCAGCCATACGATTTTCGCCATGCCGTTCGCGCTGGTCGGCTACGCCTATGCGCTGCAAACGACCGATGCGGAATTTTCGCTGCTGCTGCTCGTAAAGGTACTGCTGGCAATGGTGTTCGCCCGCAACACGGCGATGGGATTCAACCGGTATGCCGACCGGCGGATCGACGCGCTGAACCCGCGCACCCGCAACCGGGAGATCCCGGCGGGCGTGATCACCCCGCGCCGGGCGCTGATCTTCGTGATCGTCAACGCGGCGCTGTTCCTGGCCGTCGCGCTGTGGATCAACCGGCTGGCTTTTTTCCTCTCGCCGGCAGCACTGCTGGTGCTGATCGGATACAGTTTTACAAAACGTTTTACGGCCTGGTGTCACATCGTGCTGGGCGTCGCGCTCGGAATCGCTCCGGTGGGCGCTTACATCGCGGTAACGGGCGAAATAGCCGTCTTCCCCGTCCTGCTGACCGGACTGGTCATCACCTGGTGCGGCGGGTTCGACGTGATCTACGCCCTGCAGGACGTCGAGTTCGACCGCAGTCATTCGCTGCACTCGATCCCGGCGCGTTTCGGCGTACGGGGAGGCATCCTGATCAGCATTCTGCTGCACCTGATCAGCGTTTACGCGGTCGTCGTCGCCGGACTGTATTACGGGGGCGGCACGCTGTACTGGATCGGCGCGGGACTGTTCGTCGGATTGCTGATCTTCCAACACCTGCTGGTGTCTCCGAAGAACCTCTCCCGGATCGGTCTGGCATTCGGAACGACGAACGGCATTGCCAGCGTCTGCTACGCCGCTTTCACGATCGCCGACCTGTGTTTCTAAAACGCTTCTGCCGGAAACATACGCCGGCCGACGGCAAATAAACGAGCCGGCCGGACAAAACCTGTCCGTTCCGAGAACTCCCGAACGAAAGGATCGTCCGTGCCTTTCCCGTAGAATCGTCGCATTCCGATCTTCCCCGGCAAGTCTATGGGCAGAGACATCTGCAAAGGAGAAAAAACCGATGCAACGCATATCCCGCCTCCGCGGCCCGACCTTTGTTTCCCGAGTATCCCCCCGAACGAACCTACAAAAAACGAGGCGGGAAGCCGTATCGACTTCCCGCCCGTTTCTATATGATTATTCTTCTTTTCTATCGCAGCGAAATCTCGCTGGAACCGATCATATGCCCGTCGGTATAGATCTTGACCTGGTATTTCCCGCTGGTAATCCCCGGCCCGTTATAGAAGAGACTTACATTCAGATCATTGTTCTGGTAATCTACCGAACGCATCGCCGAATAGGTGATCGAACTGCCTTCGAAATCGAACAGCGCGTTGCTGCCGTTCACCAGCGGATAGCCGTCGGGGCCGATGATCTGCGTATAAACGTTCCGCTCGCCCGGCGTGGAGAGTTCGTTGCCTACCAGCACCAGATCGACCCGGAGCCGTTCCGCGCGGTTCGCACGCGACACTTCGCGGTCGGACTTACTGAGCGCCACGAGGCGTATGTCGCGCGCCCGGATTACGGAACCCTGCCGCACCTTCGTCGACAACTCCTGCGATTTCTCCTCGGCCGACTCGGCGCGCAGGCGGTAATCCAGGATTTTCTTTCGGATCGAGCTGTTTTCGCTGACCAACTTTTTATTGATCGTATTGAGCGAGTCGATCTGACGGATGTACCCGGTCATCACCTCGCGCATATAGGTCATTTTTTTCTCGTATTCGCGGATTTTCGCATAGCTCAGACGGCGCTCCTTCTGCAGGGTCTGCAACAGCGAATCGGCTTTCTGCCGTTCGCCCTCGTAATGAACCGAAAGCGTATCGTTCAGCGTTTTCAACGTGTCGTAATCGTTCAGCAGCGAAGTGAGCTGACTGGTCAGCGTATCCCGTTCGATGGCGAAATCCTCTTGCATCTGCTTGACCTGCATAAAGTAGATCGCCGACAGCGCCACCAGGATCACCGCCATGATGATAATCATGATCTTCAATCCTTTGACCGACTTGTTCGGGCCGCCGCCGTCGTATCCAGGATCGTAATTGTTGTTGTAATCGTAATTCGGGCCTCCGTAGTTCTGGTTGCCATAGTTTTGGTTACCGTAGTTCTGATTCCCGTAACCCTGGTTATTGTACGGCTGCTGTTGATTGTAATCTTCCATAACGTCAAAAGATATCTTTCAGTTGCAAATATAATAACTTTTTAATTTATTTTGCTATCCAGCGGGTATTTAAGATTTTCGTACTTCAGCAGCCGCGCCCGGATCGAACCGACGCGGATCGGCGACTCGACGTAAACCGGAATCCGGTTGCGGTCGTCGGTGATCCACAGCGTGAACTCGTTGCCGTCCTCGAACGACTCGCCGGTCGAAGTGGCCATCTGGCAGCGGAACTTCAGCGTCCGGAATTTCCCGGTACCGCGGACATTCTTGTTCTCGCGTCCGAGCAACTTGTAACGGATCACGCGGATCGTATCCTCCAGCACAAGGTTCATCGTCCCGGCTCCGCCGGCCTTCTCCAACTCGCTCAGATCCGACCCGCGCAGGTTGAAAAAAAGCGCCAGCGCATCGTAACTGCCGTCGATGAGCTTCAGTTGTTTGTGGTTGCTGTTCTCGTTCTTATGGTTCCGGAAGGTATTGTTCACCACGTATTGCTCCCAGTCGTAAACAAAACTGCTGGAATAGCGGTACTTGCCTTCGCGGATCTCGGTCTGCAACTCCAGCGGACGCAGCGTTACGGAATCCAGAATACTGACATACTGATCGTTCAAATCGAAAAACCAACGGTAAAACGGATAGGTCTTGCCGAGCGCATCGGCACGTC
>VOFH01001090.1_pt1 | contig 24000 bp, 33 predicted proteins | sample 5384091 | NCBI WGS metagenome assembly VOFH01 (sample SAMN12384727, study PRJNA508395) | human gut metagenome | isolation source: healthy gut G | host: Homo sapiens
TGCGATATTCATAATAGTTCCGTCCAGTACGGACATCATGATAGCCAGCAGTTTGGCTTTACTGCATGTTTGTTTGGTATAAATGCGGTCTTTTCTTTGCTCATGATGCAAAATTAACGGAAATCGGTCCAGATTAGGTTTAATTTCTTCTAAATAATTGCTATTCCAATGTTAAAGAACTGGGAATTTATAGAATGGTTAGGAATAATGCTTATCTTTTGCAGCCGTTAAAAACAGTGGAGAGATTTGAGTAGCTTGCAACCACAGAAAAAAATGCTAAAAAAATACATTGACTTTTCTTATTTAAGACATCTATCTACTCTGATAACTTCCCAAGGTGGTTAACAATTAACTTTTAATTTTTAATTCTTAATTTTTTCAAATTTAGAATGGATATTTATTCACATCGAATCGGTGTCACAGAGACACCCCCAAACAAAGTGGCCGATCAAATATCGGACGCTAATGCTTGATAAACTATTACAGCGTTTGACCCCAGTTCCGAAATGGCTTGCGAAACCACAGTGACGGAAGGTGAGTGCTGGCTGGAGAGTGAAAACCCAAGGCGTATGTAGAAGCAATACGTAAATCAGATGCATCTTTAAATTATGCCTATACACATTGTCTTTGCATTTACAACCGATTGATGAAGGATTCGTTAATTGAAGCAGGACAATATGGTATTCAGACCTGTTTTTTCTCAAAATACCTTATATTTCATGGGAAGAATCAGCAAAACAGATATATGACCAAATATGATAAAACCACATGGTATGGAGAATTATCATGTCAAGATACTATGTTGAACAGAGGGAGACTATGGAAGAATTTAATGATTTTGAGGCTATTTTGGCAATTAAAGCTTCTGACTGGGCCGATAGCCATGAAAGCAATCCCATATAAAAGAAAAATTTAAAACCAAAACATGTAGTTGTTGTTTCTGCTGAAAAATTTGCGTTCCCAGCTTCCAAACGATGATTATATATCATTTCGCTGTGAGGATGAAATATATGAGGAATGACTTGCAAATATAAAAAAGTCTTTGGAAAAAGTCGGTGCGCCCACTTCCAGGGCGGGTTGGTATTTGAAGCAATTAATTAATTTATCTTATAGTTTTATTACAAAGGAAGATTATTATTTGGCTTGGGATATGGATACGATACCATTACAGCCCATATCAATGTTTAATAGTGAAACCAAAAACCTTATTTTAATATGAAGCCGGAATATTTTCGACGTATTTTCGACTGCGGAAAAGCGCTTAATTACCGTAAACCATATAGGGAATCATTCATTACTGAGCATATGATGTTCCGATCTGATATTTGTCAAAGTTTAATTCGTGAGATTGAGCGAAACAATAATATTGAAGGAAAAACATTTTTGAAAAGGTAATTAATGCATCTGACTTCAATATCTATTCGCATGCATTTGCCGAATATGAAACTTATGGTATATATGCAGTAAACCGCTTTCCTGATATTTATCAAAAAAAGACATTTGAGAACCTTGCGAGCCGGTCGGATGTTTCTTGGAGATATTCTGATGATACCCTATTACAATGGGCTGCTCAAAGTTTTGATACCATCAGCTTTGAATCCTGGAATGAGCCGTAAAAAAAGTTGTTAAGGTATGTTCCTACAAGTGGATTCGCAAATGTTTTCGTTAGAGCAAATTGCATGGATGGTTTATTGGTATAAAAAATATTCTTATACCTTAGCCTACTATATAACTGGTGATTCTAAATATATGAGCGGAATTCAACATATTGTAGATAGTCTTAAAATGGATTACTTTTTTTTGTAAAGAGCCTTGGTACAAAGGAGAAGTTGAATTTCCAGCGGAATCAGAAAGTGAGTTTTTGTAAACCTATTAAAAGAAGGTAATGAACATGTTTGATAAAATAATTATCGGTGCAGGATTATACGGTTTATACTCTGCCGTTTTTGCGCTTCACGAGGCGAAAATATTCTCGTCCTCGAATATGATGATTCCCCATTCAAGAGAGCAACATACATAAATCAGGCCAGAGTACATATGGGATATCATTATCCTCGTTCACTGTCCACAGCAGACTAAATCTGCATTATTTTGAAAAAATTTGTTAAAGATTATAACTTTTGTATTATGAAAGAATTTGATCAAGTATACGCTACCTCGGCCAATTATTCTTGGACAAATGCAGATTCATTTAAAAAGTTTTGTGTGCTGCTAACATACCATGTGAAGAAATTAATCCACATAAATATTTTATCGAAGGACTATGTGACGGAGCCTTTTTGACGAAAGAGTACACATATGATGCAAATATCCTAAAAAACATCTTTGGGATAAAACAGAAACATACTCTGGTATAAAATTTATGTTTAATGCACGAATAAAACATATTATTCAAAAAGATCAAATGTATGAAATAGCTTTAAATAGTGGTGAAATATTTAGTTCTAACTATATTTTAAATGCAACCTATGCTTCAATTAACCAAATTAACTCCCTATTAGGCTTTGATAACTTTAATATTAAATATGAGTTATGTGAGATTATTCTATGTGATGTTAACACTCAACTAAAAATACAGGCATTACAGTTATGGATGGGCCATTTTTTTTTCAATTATGCCTTTCGGAAAAACAGGCTTTCATTCACTAACTTCTGTTTCTTTTACTCCTCATATTACAAGTTTTAATCATGTTCCAACTTTTGAATGCCAAAAAAGAAGCCACGGTTATTGCAGTACAGAGCAGTTAGGAAATTGTAATAATTGTCCTGTAAAACCGAAGACTGCCTGGCCATACATGTCAAACCTGGCTCATAAATATTTACGGCCTGAATTTGAATTTTATTATAAAAGCTCTCTTTTTCCATGAAACCCATATTAAAAACATCGGAAATAGATGACTCCCGACCAACTTTGATAAAAAGATTACAGAAAATCCAACTTTTGTAGAGTGTGTTATCTGGAAAAATAAATACAGTATATGATTTAGATGAGGTATTGACATGACTATAACTAAGGAAAAAATTTCATCTGTAGTAGCTTATATGTATAATAATGCCGAACAATGTTTGACGTTTTTTTACGAAAATTGGTCAACAACTATATGATAATTTTGACAACTATGAAGTGATTCTTATTAATGACGGATCATCGGATTCCTGCTTGAAAAAATCAAATCAGGACTTCAAAATAATCCTTATCTTAAACAGGTGAATATCATTAATATGGGTAAATTTCAAGGCATTGAAGCCGCTATTAATGCTGAAATGATTATGCCATAGGCGATTTTATATATGAATTTGACACGCTAATAGTCGATTATGATATAACCCTATTTATAGAATTATATAATAAAGCTCTGGATGGATATGACATTGTTCTGCAACGCCAGAGAAAAGCAATAAATTATCTTCTAAACTTTTTTATAGATTATATAACAGTACTTCCCGCGAAGACAAGTTATATCCAGAAACATTTAGAATTATATCCAGACGTGCCTGGAATAGAATAAAAAGCCTAAGTATTTCCATTCCTTACCGCAAGGCTCTTTATTTAAATTGTGGGCTGAAAAAGGAAAAATAGTTTATAAAAATCCAGTTTATCAAAAAACGGAGTTTATCCCTTGCAGAAAGAAAGAGCCGCTTTCTCTCGCTATAGATTCACTTATTATCTTTACAAATTTATTTGAAAGAATTTCTTTGGGAATTAGCATCTTTTTTCGTTTTTTTTGCTTTATGTGTTTTAGGATATACTGTTTACATCTATTTCGGAGGAATTAAACCAGTAGAAGGCTGGGCTCCTATCATGGGGGTTCTTTCTGTCAGCTTTTTGGATTTTTTGCTTTAATGACTGTCGTACTAAAATATTTATCAATTATATTAAAAATGGTATTTACGCATCAAAGCTATTTAATCGAGTCTACACGAAAAACTCGTAATGGAATCAAAGGAGGACTAGATGAAAATATTAGTCGGCTATACGGGATTTGTAGGAAGCAATCTGGCACGGAGTGATAATTTTGATTATGTATATAATTCAAAAAACGTTCAGGAAGCTTACGGCAGTAAACCTGATTTGCTGATCTATGCAGGTGTTACAGGCACAAAATACTTGGCAAATTTTAAACCAGCGGAAGATCAATCAATTATTAATGCACCATCACAAATATTAAAAATATAAGTCCCGACAAATTAGTTTTAATTTCCACTGTCGATGTTAATAGCTCCTTACAGGATTCAGACGAAGATTCATTAATCAAAGAAACAGATCTGCATCCCTATGGCAAACATAGACTTCAGCTAGAAAGATGGGTTATAGAGAATATCAAAGATTATCATATTATTCGTCTTCCTGCAATTTATGGCAAAAATTTAAAGAAAAATTTTATATACGATATGATGCATAGAACCCCCTTCCATTCTTTCACATGGTTGTACGACCTGTTAAAAAACGATGTGGGGATATATTATGACTATCTTAACGAAAATTTTATGAAATTGCGTACATTAAATTTAAAAGAGGCACAAGAATTAGAGCGTTATTTCTATCGTAATAATATTAATTCATTACAATTCACAGATAGCCGTTCTCGATATCAATATTATAATTTAAAAATTTATCACCCGATATTAAAACAATCATTGACCATAATATAAAGCTGATTAATCTTGTTACGGAGCCAATTAGTGCATCTGACCTGTATCATTACCTGTACAACAAAAATTTTACAATATAACAAAAAATAATTATGTTGATTATGGATTAAAAACTAAATACGCTGAGTTTTTTGAAGGCGAAAAAGGATTTATAAAAAATAAGAAGGAAGTTCTCTATGATATCAAAGAATATATTTCAAATCACTATTCAGGATTAAATACTAATGGTTTTATTCAAGGAGACGCAAATGGAACTTAATATAATATTTCCAGTTTTAAATGAAGAATTACGTTTAAAAACAGGCATAGAAAATACTGTTTTCTATCTCCAAAATTCTTTGCCGGAAGTCACTTGTGAGTTGACTATAGTTGATAATGGCTCCACAGATAAAACCGCTGAAATTGCTAATGCGTTATGTGCCTGCTATTCAAATGTAAAGTATCTATCCATTAAGGAACGGGGGTAGGTCTTTGCATTCCGAGCGGGCGTCAACTTGAATACCAGAGATATTGTTGGATATATGGACATAGACTTGTCTACCGATGTACACCATTTGTCAGAAGTAATCAATATATTCTTGGATAACAGTAATGTAGAAGTAGTGAATGTCACCAGATATTCAAAAGATTACACTTTACTTGGAAGAAAATGGTACAGAAATTTCATATCATACGTATTGATTTTTTATTAAAACTTGTATTTCATATGGAAGCATCTGATGCTATCTGTGGTTTTTAAGTTTTTAAAAGGCTGCTGCCGAACAATTAATTGAAGAATCCAGTCAAGAGACCGGATGGTTTTTATAATTGAACTTTTATTAAGAGCAGAAAAAAATGGATATCATATAAAGGAATTACCTGTGAAATGGACCTTTGAGGCACATACAAAGGTGAAAATTCTTAAAGTGACTAAAAATTATTTGAGGCAAATATGGAGGCTCGCATGGGAATTCCACAAAGACTAAAAAATACATATTTTTTCCGGTAAAAATATGTGCAAAGCAATTATTGGGATATTTTTTACATTATCCTTAATAATCGGAATCTCCTATCAGTCACAGTTGGTAGGAGAATGGCCCAAGCTATGCTCTGGTTACAGTATCATTTATTAACGATGGTAATCCTACAATATCACGGGAGGATGTCATAAAAGCCAAAGAATTACTTCCAGAATGGTCACAATATATGGACTTTGATCATTTATCCGTATCACCCTACTTTTACTTCTGGCGGGAGATGCGATATCATGGTATTTCTTTACATATTCATTGGCTTGTGTTCCAGTTATGCTTCTACTTCGTCTGTTGCACATACCATTAATTACAACCTTTGTCCTCACTAATATTCTTATTTATACACTTAGCCTGTTAATCGTAACTAAATACTCAAGAATCAGAGATGATAAAAAAGTATTATTGCTATTGATGCTCACGATAAATCCCTGTGTATTATACCTGGTATGGACTTCGGCGGAAATTTTTATTTTTCCTTTATTACACTTGGTATGGTGTTTTGGCTGAATCGAAGCTACAAATTGGCTGCTTTATTTTCTTCAATAGCAAGCAAGTCTCAATCCTGTATTACTGCTGTTATGCTTTTTTATCGGAATAGACTTTTTAATTCAATGGTTCGAAAACATTCTATCAAAACCGTGAAGCAATGTATATCGGAAATAAAAAAAAGATTGTTTAAGTTTATTGATCCTAGCCTGTTGTTTTATACCAGCATTTGTTCCTCTCGTTTATAATCTATTTCTGGTAGGCAATATAAACATTACAGCACAAGCAGGTTTTACAGATTTACATGGTATAACAGGCAGATTTATTGCATATTTATTTGATCTCAATTTTGGATTCCTTCCATATTTTAGTTTTGTATTTTTACTTTTTTTAGTTATGTTTATTTTGCTTTATTTAAAAAGAACAGAGATATCATCCTGTATAGCATTACCTTTTTTTAATTGTCTTTTCATATTGTCTTATAGGTCATATAAATTGTGGAATGGCTGGCATTGCGAGGTATAACGCATGGTCATCTGTTATCATGATTTTATAGTCGTTTATCATTACGATGTTATTTGGAGTTCAGTTGGCAGAATCATAAAAAACATCTATTGTGCTGACATTGACAATCTTAAGTATTATTTTATGGATTTATGGGCCTATATCAGGTGGATATATGTATATGACCCTTGGGTATCTGCACTTTTGGATACAGTTCCCCGAATTGTATAATCCATTGCATTCAACATTTAATTCAAGGGTTAATCACATTGATGGTGGATATAGCTATAATCTACCGATATATTACATGGCTCAGGAGGAATCCGTAAAAGATTCTTTTAGATGAAACATCTGTCCAAAATGTGAAAAATTCTCTGTATGGTTCTTCTAATGACTTAGACTGGTTATATCACAAATTAGACTCTGTCACTACAGAACAATATTTGTCTATTGGTGTTAATAGAAAGCTGCAAAAGTTAACCCCTTATTGGCTTGGTGATATTATTTGGTTTTCCGGAGATTCGTGGAATGGGGATTTATTTACAACAAATGGAATTTCAGGTAATGAAGACAATTTTACATGGACTGATGGGCATGATGTCCAATTTTTATTTGCAATAAAAAATTTTGATAATTCAAAAAATTATACTGTCTCAATTTCCATTGCAGGAGTATTCAATAATTCACAGAGAGTCAATGTTTGGGAAAATAAGAGTGTAATTTATGATACAATTGTGAATTCACCTGCAGACATAGAATTTTCAATCGCCCCTTCAGATTCAGGAATTGTGGATTTTACATTAGTTTTACCCGATGCCGTATCTCCCGAAGAATTAGGATTGGGAAATGATAACCGCATTCTTGGTATTTCTTTAATAAAAGCAACTATAACTACAACAGAATAGACATGACAACAACAGCCCTAATCATGGCCGGCGGCCGAGGCGAACGCTTCTGGCCCAAAAGCCGCAAGGATTTACCAAAACAATTTTATCTTTAACTGATGATGGAAAAACCATGATTCAGTTAACCGTAGAACGAATTTTACCGTTAGTAAAAGCTGGAAGATATCTTCATTGCAACGAACAAAACATATCGGGAGTTGGTTTTGGAGCAGATTCCCGGACTTCCGGAAGAAAACATCCTTTGCGAACCGATTGGCCGCAATACGGCCCCATGCATTGGTCTGGGTGCTATCCATATAGCTCAGAAATACGATGATGCAATTATGTTTGTCTGCCGTCTGATCACCTGATCAAGTTTACGAATATGTTCTTAAAAACACTTGAGACCGGAGCTGATGTAGCAGAAAACAATACGAATCTTGTCACAATCGGCATCACTCCCGATTATCCGGAGACAGGATACGGCTACATAAAAGTTCGACCCACGCAGAACAGAGGGACAGGCCTATGCTGTAGAAAGATTTGTGGAAAAGCCGAGCCTCGAAGTTGCCAAAGAATATTTATCCACAGAAGAATATCTCTGGAACAGCGGCATGTTTATCTGGAAGGTCTCTTCTATATTAAAAACATGCAGAAATTTATGCCTGATACATATGAGAGTCTGATAAAAATCAAAGAAGCAATCGGTACTCCACAGCAGGATTCCATTTTAGAAAAGAGTTTTACAACATGCAGTCACAGTCTATTGATTACGGAATTATGGAGAAGGCTGATAATATCTATATACTTCCCGGAACATTCGGTTGGGACGATGTAGGTTCCTGGCTAGCGGTGGAGCGTATTAAGAAAACGAATGAATTCGGCAATGCCGTTGCCGGTAATATCATTACGGTAAACACGCACAACTGCATTATCCAGGGTGACAAAAAGCTAATTGCTATCGTCGGGATGGAAGATACCATTGCCGTAGATACAAAAAGACGCCACTTTAATCTGCGCGAAAGACAGCGCCGGAGACATTAAAAAGGTGACGGAGAACTTAAAAATATGCAACAGAAATGAATATATCTAATTATAACTAATCACAGTTAACTGTAGTCAATTACAACCAACAAAAACCAACCAAAAGGAGAAAAAAGCAATCATGAAAAACGTATTAATCACAGGAATCACAGGACAGGACGGCTCCTATCTCGCAGAATTATTATTAGAAAAAGGCTACAATGTCTATGGCCTCATGAGAAGAAAGAGTGTCGTAGACTACGGCAATGTAGAACATATCAAAGACAGAATTCATTTCATCTATGCGGACATGACGGATATTTGTTTCCTTGACCAACGCTATGAGAATTTCTCAGGCAGATGAGGTCTATAATCTGGCTGCCCAGTCATTCGTGGCTACCAGTTGGGAGCAGCCTATCGCTACGGCCGACATCGACGCGATCGGTGTCACCAATATGCTGGAGGCAATCCGCACAGTAAAACCGGAAGCCCATTTCTACCAGGCTTCTACCAGTGAAATGTTCGGTAAGGTTCAGGAAATGCCGCAGACAGAAAAAGACGCCATTCTATCCGCGAAGCCCCTACGGCGTGGCAAAAGTATACGGCCACTGGATTACAAAAGAACTATCGAGAAAGCTATGATATGTTTGCCTGCAGCGGCATTCTCTTCAATCATGAAAGCGAGCGCCGCGGCCTGGAATTTGTTACCAGAAAAATCACAGACGCCGTAGCCCGTATCAAGCTTGGTATTTTGGATCACGTAGAGCTTGGAAGCCTTGACGCCAAACGAGACTGGGGACATTCCAAAGATTATGTAAAAGCCATGTGGCTGATGCTTTGCAGCAGGATACGCCTGATGACTATGTGATAGCAACCAATGAGACGAGAACCGTCCGCGAATTTGTAGAAACGGCTTTCCGCTATGCAGGAATCGATGTGGAATGGCATGGAAGCGGAATAACAGAAAACGGTATCGACAAGGCCACCGGAAAAACCATTGTAACTGTAAATCCTGAATTTTTTCCGCCCTGCTGAGGTCGAAGTTCTTCTTGGAGATCCTTCAAAAGCAGAGGAGAAATTAGGCTGGAAACGCGAAATCACTTTCCAGGAACTGGTCAGGCGCATGGTTGAAAATGACCTTGCCATTGTTGAAAAAGAAATCAAAATCTCAAATATAAAATAAATAAAGGAAACCTCTATGAAGAAAGCATTGATTATCGGTGCGGCAGGCTTCGTAGGCGACTATCTGATAGACCATATACAGAAAAACTGCATATGGTCTATTACTGTCACGAAGCTTCCGCAGGAAAATATTGTAAAAAGGGAATCGAAATCCTGGATTTGAATCTTATGAAACCGGAGGAGATAATCACCATTTTGGATCGGGTTCAGCCTGATTATATCTTCCATCTGGCAGCTCAGAGCTCCGTGGCTCTGTCGTGGAAGAAGCCCGGATTGACGGTAGATATCAACATCAAAGGGACACTCAATCTCCTGGATGCCGTCAGAGAACTGCAAAAGAGGCCGCGCCTCCTCCTGATTGGCTCCGGGGAAGAATACGGCCATGTACTTGAAGAAGAAATACCAATCACAGAAGAGACATTAACCCGCCCGGGTAATATTTACGCGGCCACTAAGGCATGCCAGAACATGATTGGGAAGATATACTGTGATGCTTATCATATGGATATTATGAGCGTCAGGGCCTTTAATCATATTGGCCCAAATCAGGCACCGCTCTTTGTGGTCTCAGATTTTTGCAAACAAGCATCGGAAATTGAAAAGGAATTCATGAACCTGTAATCCGAGTCGGTAATCTTACGGCCAGAAGAGACTTTACCGATGTCCGAGATGTTGTTCGCGCGTATGTCATGCTTATGGAAAACGGACTTGCGGGTGAGACCTACAATGTTGGTTCCGGAACAGCCGTTTCAATTAAAAAGTATTCTGGATACCATTCTGCATATGGCACATTGCGAAATCGAAGTATCCGTCGATCCGGAAAAATCCGCCCGGTCGACGTCCCGATTATAGAAGCCGACATAAGCAAGCTTCAGGCTGTCACTGGCTGGAAGCCTGAGATTCCGCTTTCCCGCACATTAGCTGAAACACTGGATTACTGGAGGAGACAATGAATCGATTAAAAACAATAAGTCTTTCCATATTTGTCCTCATATCACTGCTGCTCTTAAGCGGCTGCGGATACCGTGCCGTACCTTCCCAATACGACCTTAAATTAAAAACTAAGGTAAGTGAATTATCCTGCGAGAATGGCGGAAATCTGGCGAAGCTTGAAATCACGATAGACAGTCGGAGATATCAGGACCTGACCTCAGACAACAATATATTTCTGGCATATCATCTGCTGGACACAGCTGGGGAGGTACTTGTACAGGATGGAATCCGTACTTCTCTCATCCCTGTCAAAGCCCGCGGAATTAAAAATGAAATCTGGGAAGTACTGGTTCCATTGGAAGAGGGCGATTACATCGTAGAAGCAGATCTGGTAGAGGAAGGTGTAACCTGGTTTTCAGCTCAGGGATGGAAACTCTAAAAATTCCTTTAACCGTGCAGAATACTGTAATTCCGGATTACTCCGGCATCATATTGACAATGGATTCAACTGTTGCCAATTCGGCTGATGCTAATTCAGCTACCGATGCCGTTTCTGCAGATATACATTCACCAATCACAGTCACCATCCGGAACAACTCCGGAATTGCTTTATCAAAGCAGCGGTTACGAGGCCACACAGCTGTCTTATCTTATAAAAGACAAGAAAGGAACCGTCCTGGCGGAAGGGGAACGAGTAAAACTCCCCCGAGAATCTGGCTTCCGGTCAAACCGGTGAATTAACATTTACTCCCCAGGCGGAGCTTCTCAGCACCCGGGGGATTATATGATTGAAATAGATCTGCTCAGAGAAGGAACCGCCTGGTTCAAAGACTTGGGATTAATCCCACTTCAAATCCCAGTGACAATAAAATAAACATGAAAATGGAGAATCAAAAATGGAATCAGAAGTACTTTCACGATGGAATAAATGGAACCAGGAGGTCCTGGAGGACCCGGATTTAATAGATGAGCTTAAGAGTATTCAACAGAATAACAGAGAACTGGAAGATCATTTTTACCGTGATCTGGAATTCGGTACCGGAGGTCTGCGAGGTATCATTGGCGTCGGTACCAACCGCATGAATATCTATACTGTCGGGAAGGCAACTCAGGGCTATGCCAATTACCTCAATCAAAAATGTTCATGTCCCTCTGTTGCCATAGCCTATGACAGCCGGATTAAATCAGACGTATTTGCTCGGCGCGCAGCGTGCATACTGGCGCTAATGGCATTAAGGTTCATTTATATCAGGAATTGATGCCCTCCCTCCCTTTCTTTTGCTGTACGGTATTTAGAATGTTCAGGCGGAATCGTGATAACTGCCAGCCATAATCCCGCGAAATACAATGGATATAAGGTATACGGCAGTGACGGCGGCCAGATTACTACAGAAACCGCCAACAGTATTTTAAATGAAATCAATAATATCGATCCATTTAGTGATGTTAAATACATGGATTTTGATGCGGCATTATCTCAGAAGCTTATTGTTTACATTGAAGAAAAGACCGTAACCGCATATATCGAAGCCGTTTCCACACAGGCGCTGTGCGGTGATGAGATTAATAAAAATATTTCTGTTATCTACACTCCGCTTAACGGTTCTGGGCTTCATTGTGTCATGAGAACATTAAAAGGAGAATGGATTTACCAATATCGCTGTTGTAAAGGAACAGGAACAGCCAGATGGCAATTTCCCCACCTGTCCCTACCCCAATCCTGAAATGAAGGAAGCTCTGGCATTAGAATTCAATACGCCTCACAGCTCGGCAGCGAATTATTGCTGGCTACCGATCCCGACTGTGATCGTGTAGGCACCGCAGTCAAGTCAGCAGATGGATATGAATTGTTAAGCGGCAATGAAATGGGCCTGCTTCTGTTTGACTATATATGCAGGCGCAGAATTGCACTGGGGAAAATGCCCCATAATCCAATCCTGGTTAAGACGATTGTTACTACGGATTTGGCAAAACTCATTGCTGCTGACTATGGGGTGGAAGTCATTGACGTTCTTACCGGTTTTAAATTTATCGGAGAACAGATCGGTCTTCTTGAGGAAAAGGGTGAGGCGGAGCGATACATCTTCGGTTTTGAAGAAAGCTATGGTTATCTTTCCGGAGGATTTGTCAGGGGACAAGGATGGCGTCAATGCCTCGCTCTGATCTGTGAAATGTTTGCATATTACAAATCCCATGGACAGACTTTGCTGGAAGTTCTGGATGCCTTATACAAAAAGTACGGCTACTGCCTGAATACCTTGAGAAGCTATACATTTGAAGGCGCCGAAGGATTTGATACCATGACAAAAATCATGGAAAATTTCCGTACTGCAGCTCCAACAGCCATCGCAGGAAAGGCTATTACAGCAATTAGTGACTACAAAACTTCCGTGACATCGAATACCGATGGAAGTAAGACTATCATAAATCTCCCGCAGTCAAATGTCATGAAATTCTTGTTGGAGGGAAACACCTCCGTAGTGATACGGCCTTCCGGTACAGAACCTATTTCAGAAAATAGAAAAATCCGCAGAACCGTCTCCCCTGGCTTATCGTCGGGGGGCTGCGATTCTGCGGATTATTTACAGAGCGGCTCTCATGCTGTCTTTCCCTTCCTCATAACACAATTTTTCTTATAAAATGCCACTCCATAGCAAATAACATATTCATATCCATCCTGTTCCGTAAGCGCCAAGTGTTAAGGTATCCCAACACGACCGCCCTGGCATCAATACTTGATGTCAGGGTAGCGAGCGTTTTACTCTGATTTTTTGTTACATTCTATCCTGGCCTTCTCACTCCACGGTGCAAGATCTTTGAGTTCTGCATCGCTGGTGTCCGTTCCAGGGCGGCTGTCGAGCAGGTATTTTAGATAGTTGTATGGGTGAAGCCCGTGGGCTTTTGCCATCTCTGCCATGGTATAAACTATCATACTCGCATTTGCACCTTCCTGGCTGTCACTGAACAGCCAGTTCTTACGGCCCAATGTCACCGGGCGGTGGGGATTCTCACTGGCGTTGTTACTCAGGCTGCAGCGTCCGTCTTCGAGGTAAGTCATCAAGTGTCTTTTCGATTTTGGATATAGGTTACTGCACGATCCATGCGGCTCCCCTTTTCTGGATGCTGCCCATCGAGCCAGCGCATGAAACCTTCCACAACCGGCTTTGCATCCTTCTGGCGGCGTTTATACACCTGTGCATAGGACAGTCCTTTTGCCTTATAGCTTCGTTCGTATTCAAACAGCTTGTTACAGTAAAGAACTCCCTGTACTGCCGGATGACTGTAGTCTTTCTCTTGGCCGCTCGGGATGGCTTCCATCAGGTATCTCCGTATGTGTGCGTAACAGCAGCAGCAGCGTATCTTCTTCAACCGGTTATAACCACTGTAACCATCCACCATAACATAGGAACCTTCATCGATCCCATCCAGAAAGTCCGCTGCATTTCCCCCGGCTCTGGTTTCTGTATAATGATACAGGATAATGGGAGGGAGCCGGTCCTCTCCGGAACGCATCAGCCAGATATAAGACTTGTTCTGTGGCCGCCGGCCAGGTTCTTTCAGGACCTGGATCGGTGTTTCATCAGCCATCAGGAAGTGCCTCTTTAACAGTTCCCGGTGAAAGTAATCATATATGGGCTTCAGATAGTTCTGGGAGCAGGTGATGATCCAATTCGCCATGGTCGTTCTGTTGATACTGACTCCAAGAAGTTCAAATCCCTTCTTCTGCCGGTACAGAGGAAGCGCATCTGCATACTTTTCATACATGATATGTGATACCAGGGATGCAGAAGCATATCCGCCTGGGATAAGTGCCGGGCTCCCTTCGTCTTTCATGAACCGCGGATCCTCCGTGTCTTTACAGGCTGGACACCCACAAGTGGTGGCAATGTACACGATACGCTCCAGTTTTGCCCTGGTATAACGGAGTTCTGTCCGTATCTCTTCATGGCCGGTCGGGATCATGCCGGCTCCGCACTCAGGGCACTGCTTTCCTCTTCTTCGGACAACGTATTTACTTCTTCATAGTGGATTGGAAGATTTGCGAACATCTCATCATAGTCCGCTTTGGGCTTACGTTCCTGCTTGCTGGTCTTTACTTCGATGAACTCCGGCTCGCTCCGGCAATGGTTCCTCCCCTGAACCGGATCCGGAGAAAAGGCTTAACTGGCCGGGCAGATCACTGCGCCGTTCACTGGAACTGCCAAATAACTTCTGCTTGAAGTATTCAAGCTGCGCCTGCAGGTTTGAAATGATCCGGTCTTTTCATCGTCCTTTGCATTACGCTCTTCGAGCATCTTCTGCAAAGATATGATCAGGTCATTCTGGGTACGGATCGTCATATTTAATTGTAAGATTGTATCCTTCAGCTCCTGAACTGGATATCCTTTGCACCGGATGCCATGAGTGTCCGCTCCTTTGTTTTATTACTGGTATTTTACCAGAAAACGAAGAAAAAAAGCGAATCAGTCCTGGCTGCGCTTTCGTCATAATGACGGTGGATAAACGATCCGGATATCAGATAAAAGCTGGATAAACCAGGATATTTACCGCCATGAATCCCTTGAAATACCATGAGTTCCGATGAAACAGTTATCACGCAGAGGTTATCCCGATCTGGCGAAAAAACAAAGCGGTTATCCACACGTCCAGTCGAAATGCCGCCGGAAAATTTCGGCAGTTTCACGATGTTTTTTACTGGTCTGGATTGCTTTGGGCTGCTCGATGTCCAGTCCGCTGAGTAACCAGTCCAACTGACGCCAGGTGATTGCCTGGGCTTCGGAACTTTTCCGTGGCCAGCGGTACCGGCCCTGTGTGACGCTCAGCCTTTTATAAAGGAGAACATATCCATCTGGTTCGTGGAGCAGGATCTTAATCCGGTCACATCGTTTCCCACAGAACAGGAACAGGGAGGACTGGTCTGGGTCCATAGAAAGTTTATCCCGGATAATGCTGCAGAGAGACCATCGATGGACTTGCGCATATCAGTTGCGCTGCACACGATATAGATGTTGTCCGCCATGGAGATATCGCCTGGCATATCGTGCCTCTTACAAGGCTTAGGACACGATCCAGTATGGCAGAATCCGCAGCATTGGCAATACGGATCGTCGCACTGCCAAGCGATATCTCTATGCTTGCAGATATTTCTGGAATTCTGTATGGATCCTCTAACGCTGGCTGGACTGGAAACATGGATTCCGGCCTTTCTGCCTTTGGATTGAAATTTAAATGGACTACATCCTGGGCAGGCGATGGTGCTGCTTTTGGAAATGGATACAGGAATCTCACGGCATGCTTTCTTTCTGAGTCTGCTGACCCAGTTGTAAAAGGTCCCGGGATGAATCCCATGTTCCTTGCATCACTGAAAATCAGTGAGACCGCTGCTCCTGCATTCCAGCTGGTATTGCTTGTCAGCTGGTACTCTGGCATTGTAATTGGACATTTTTTAACACCTCCACAAATATGTAGTAGAAGTGCTCGCATCTGACAAGAAAAATTTACTTTGTATTCCAGAGTAAAATGCTTGCATCTAGCTATCTACTATTATGGAGTAGATTTTCATTTTTTAAAGCGCCAGCAGTCCTTTTTCCGAAGAACGACCGAACCGGTGCTGGCGAAGGTTTACAACTTCTTCTGTCAGAAGGTTTACACTTTTCTGTAGCTGTTCGACAGCCTCAGAAAGTTTCTGGTTGGACTCGGTGCCACGAGCATTTTGATCAGTGTTTGTTTGTCAAAGGTCCGCAAGTTCTTTTTCTTTAAGCAAAAGTGCCACAGCTTTATCCCCTCCTTCCGTTTTTGAGGGATAGTATAGCAGAAAAAATTGGTTCTGCATAGTTGGTCAGCAGATTTCTGTGCAGTTACATTCCTGGCTGGAAGAACGTTCCAGTATCGTCATTCCGGTCGACAGAAGATGATGTTCTTCAGGCGAAATTGTTGTGGCTTCTTCTGACTTCTCGGCCCGGAGGCGTCCTGCTTCGATCCGCTTATAAAGCAGGCAGAACCCATCGCCTTCCCAGACCAGGCCTTTGAATCGGTCAGTGCGCATCCGCAGAAAAACAGGACCTCCTTTTGAAAAGGACCCAGATGGAACTGTTCTTTACTAACGTTGCCAATCCATCAATTCCTTTGCGAAGATCACATTTTCCGCAGTAGATATAGATGGCCCGAAAGCCGGTGATCTCAGAGAGCACGGAACATCACCTCTTTCAGAAAGGAAAGGATGTGTTCCGTAGCATCGCTGCTTACTTCCACAACTGTGTCACCATGTCGGATGCGAATCACTTATATTCGGAGCCGGAACAGCAGAAGCAACTGGTCTCTGAGCAAAGGTTCCGGAAACAGGAGAATTGTTTTTGATGGAATTCGGTGTTTCGCAAACATCAAGTGCCATTTTACTCAGTCGGTTTAATCGATAATAATACACGGACTCTTGGATCGCGTTGGCAGCACACCATTCTTTGACGGTCAGGCCACTATCGTTACGCTGTTTAATCATTGCAGTCCAGCTTGCCGCACGAACCTGTATTACTTCATTCATACTTGAGATCCTCTTCCGAAACCCAGAAAACTCCAATCAAAGTTTTTGGAGTTTTCTAAGTGGATTTGATGAGATCATTATCGCATAAAATCAGTTGCAAGTCATCCACGGATTATGGGCATTTACTGATATTTTTGTAAGTAGGTAATAGTCCGTACCTTGACGAACAAAAAAAGTTTCCTGGCAATTCACTGGGGAGCCTATCCTACTTCTTAAGTTTGTTGCGGCAGTCTTCCGGAAGCATGTCCGACTATGGCAGCAACTCTTCTTTTTGGTAGAAATGCACCAAGATTTTCATTCGTTCAATACATAGGTTAAGTAGTTGTATGGTTTAAACCATTCAGCAGCGCCAGCTCTGTGAGCTATATACAGTTGCGCTGGCTTCCGCTCCCTAGATGCTTTGGAAACCAGCCAGTTGTGGCGTCCTATGGCAAAATTTTTAATCGCTCGCTCCGTTGCTTATTCATATATGAGAATAAGCAGCGGAACGTGCGAAAAGCTATGCAATCGGAAGGAAGAATTTCCTGTTCCATGTATCAGTGGATGGAGCAAACGCAAGCGCCATCATATACAGTGTGATAGAAACAGCAAAAGCGAATGACCTGAATGTGTTCCATTATCTCTACATGTTGCCCTTTATATGAGGGACTACAAAATGAGCCCGCAGGCATAGAAATACTGTTTGCCATGGAGTGATTTTATAAAAGAGCATTGTTCAGGTTAATTGATGTAGAAAATCTCATAACGGAGCAACATACCGCCCTGCCAATAAAACCATTGGAGAGTACTAGGGGTAAAGCGTATCCACGACGGTATGTTATTAATCGCTTACCAACAGATTTTTAGACCACACCAACTAACTTGTCGAAAAAAGTTTTACGAAGGTACACTTGGCTGCTTTCGCAGCATGGACGTAAATGTTTTCTCTTTGGTAACTTTCAAAGTCGTGTTGACCGTTTTAAAAACCTCAACTGGAGCGATGTTTGTTTAACTAAGATTCATGCTCTGCTGTCATCTGGACTTTTTTATACCCTATTAGTTTTCCTTCATATGTATAGTTTTAGCATGAATTAGATCCTTACACAATCAACTTCTGTCCAATCATAGTCACAGATATCTTTATAATATAGCTGAAAATCATTTTTAAAATCATTTGAACTAGTGCATTTTTCATACCACTGGTCATAGTAGCCTTCTTCAACCATATTTTTCTATTTCTTCTTTTTAAAAGTTTTGCGGAGACGTTATCAATTTCGTTAAACCCGCATATTCGCCGGGTAGGAGTCAAGATTTTTACTCATGACAAGTACTTTATCATTTGCCACCTGCATTGTAATCTCCATCAGTTTTTTATAGAACTATCTAGGAGGACAGTTGGCGTTGAAGTTGGAACACAGACAATATCCCTTATCAGTTCATCAGACATTACAATATCTCCATCTATTAAAACAAGGTTATCTGAATCAAGATGTTCTCGTGCAAACCATAACGATGCGATAGAATTCGTGACAGCGTAGAACGGATTATATACGATGGTTACGCCTTCAATAGCGTTTTCTATACTTCGATGCATGTGACCGGTTACAACTACAATATCTGCTTTACTGTCATATTTTCTAATTAAACCAATCATACGTTGGATAAGTGTTGTTTGAGAATCAAGACGAAACATTGATTTTGGATGATTTAAAGTTAATGGTTGCAATCTTGAACCCTTACCAGCGACTAAAAAATATATTTCATATGTTCTCCTTATTGCCATAATAGCAATCCTAGTCTTATAATATAGTCTTTCGGTGGAAATGTAATATTTATTCCATATTTCAGCACACTTTTTACGATATTCACCAGTTGCTTCCAGTGGGGATCGTGACATATATGGATTATTACATCGTTCTTTTCCACAGCCATTTTTACAAAGCTTACAAGAACCACCGATAAATGAAACAGCTGTAGAAAAATCCAGATTCCATAGCTGTTTCTCCAAATCCAACAACATTCTATGCAGGATTATACTGGATTCACTCGAACCTCCTGATAATTGTTTTCATTAAATGAACATTCAACCCAGGTAAATAAACCGTTTTATATTCGGACATCATACGTGGAAAATCAATATCAGGCAAATTTGGGCGGACATTTCCAGTTACCATTATATTTGCCACAATAAAAACAGTTCATTTTACATTTTCTTCAAAAATAAGTTCCTTCGGTGATATTTCAATAGCTTTAAAATCAGGATATTTATTTTTTATATAATCAAATAATTTTTTATTTATTTCATCAGCCATATTTACCACCTGTTATATCTTATCTAAGTCAATAAAAATGGTTATAAATTTTTCATAACTTCATAACTGCCTGTACTTATTCGAATATAATCCTTTAGGAAGCTATCTGGATAAGACTTAACTAATACTTTCCGATCTAATAGCTTTCGTGCAATTTGTTGTGCTGGCAGACTTTGGCTTAACAAATATAAAGTTTCCTTCATATGCCCTTACTTCATATCCACGTTCTTCAAATTCAGTAATTAAATATTTCTTGCCCTGTAATTGTGTTTCAATAAGTGTAGTTATAAGTTCTCTCTATGCGAAAAATTTCTTCTCCAAATAAAAAAGAGCGATACTATTGACATTATAAGAACAGCACGATTTTTTTAAAATACTAATAATTTTGTTATTACTAATTGCTACGCCAAGTCGGCACGATGCCAACGACAATAATTTAGAAAAAGTGCAGTATAATTACATTATTATATTTCTTTAAAATAATCTATAAAACTATTGGGGTAAAAATAGTGATATGCTTCATCAATCACAACAATAGCATTGTACGAATAAGCTTTCTCTATAATTTGCTCCATCTCTGATTCGGTAAATACACTACCAATAGGATTATTGGGATTTAATGCAAATATTAAATTAGTTTTTCTGATCAATTGCGCGAATAAATGCTTCAAAATCCAAGTTAAATTTTTGTATCATATTTTATAGCTGTATACTGCAGTCCATACATACATGCATAAACCTGGTACATTGCAAATGTAGGTTCAGTTGCGATTACTCGCCCGTTTTTCTTTAGAAAAAGATTCAAATATTAAACGAATCGCTTCATCTGAGCCATTAAACAGACCAATCTGATCAGTATTCACAGAATAATAATCAGCCAAGTTCCGTCAATGGCTGCTTTTCAGGATATGTTGATAAAAATTCTGGTGTTATTTTACTTAATACTTCAGTAACAAATTCTTTAGGAAGACCTTCAGGGGTTTTCATTTCATGTCCAATCTTAAGTAACCTTTACGAGACATATTGTCAAGTACGATATAAGTGCTCTATATTTCCATTTACATAATACATATTTTTTGTCCTCTTTTTAAGTTAGTCCTCATCAGTTTCTATGATATCGTTTCCATTTCCTTTTTTGCATTTTCATCAATACCTAATTTATCATTTATTTTTTCGTTTTGCTTTTCCTCCAATAAATTCCTACAGCTGCCCCTATTGCAATTCTTTGCACCTGCTACGATTTGTATTGTATAGGATAGAACAGAGGATCAATGTAAGCATAGGAGGTCATGCTGAACATCATAAAAAACAGGTAAAAAAGTATCCATAGCATAAAAATTTTTTCATTATAATTGTTTCCTTTCTTCTTGAATTGCTTTTTAAAGTTGATAATATATATTTCGCACCGACTTTACCACTGGTGCCAAGGTTATAAACATATTGATGTACAAATGCATCGATTTTATCATGATATATATTTTCATGGCTTTGGCGACTCCTCGATCACAGAATCAATATATTGTACCTGATTTAGTTCCAGGCAGTTACCAATCTCTTGTCTAAGTAAAATATTTAGCGGAATTGTTGATATTTTAGTGTATTCTGGATTCATTACCTTCATTGGTGTATTGATAAACAATACCGGTTTACACGTTGTATAAAGCAAATTCATATGCAATACCAGACCAATCAGTGATCATGAGATCCGCTTCCAAAAATAGTACTGTTTGAGGAAAAATCCGTTTGAATCACAATATTAGTATTGGTACTGTAATGTTCTTTTTAATAATTCTATTTTTGTAAGCAGTGTCACGACATGTTGAGGATGGGGGTCTTACAGTGATTTCATAATCACAGTTTTCAGACGTTCAGAATTTCTTCCAGACACGTATCCATAATGTTATCCTCCTGCCATGAAGGTGCAATAATAATTTTTCTTTGCCCCCTGTTGTTTCTCGGAATGACTATACTCTTCCCGCATACTGTCAAAAGGCTATATCCCCATTCAACTAGTTTTTTATGAGGCAGATGAAACACTTTTTTCAGTCTCTTCGATCTCTTCTTTCTGGTGAGGACCAGCACAAAATATAGTATTATAATGATCTACTAGTCAGTTCTCATCGTCATGTTAAGACTATCCATTCCATGAGGGATATAAATATACTCAATATCCTTCCGTATATAACTACGCTTAATCTGAAAGTTGTCGATGTCTGGCATAGTCATTACTACAATATCTGCATCCATTTTCATCATAAGAGTTATTAATTTTTTATGTCTATATAATACACTTTAAAATTAGAATTTTCCAATTTAAAAACCTGGTCTTCAGGATCACTGGTTATATAATGAATAACAACATTTGAATGGTCTAGCAAATAGTCAATTATTCCTTTGTAATATTTGAAAAATCCATTCTTTTCTGAATAGAATACGAGATGTTTATTAGCAATAGAAAAAAATCTTTTTTGTAATCTAGTTTTCTCTTTTTACACAAGGATTTTTTTGAAAATCTTTTTCCCCTATCTCAATATTATTTAAATTTGCTAATTCTTTTTTTTGCTATCATCTAATTCCTTATAGTCAATAAAACTTCTTGGGATCAATTAAATGGTTTTAAAATCAATTGTTGTATAATAGTAAATAAATTACTCAATATCAATAAAGACCCCACTCCCAATGGTACAAACGCACTTCCAGAACCAGAAATTCCGACAGACAATATCATCATTCCAATTTTTATTCCATCTACTTTGTTCTGCCTGAAGAGGATTGTAATGATTTTGAACCATGCACATAAGCCATGCCGATAGGCTCTCTGCCAACTTCGGCATAAATATCGTGATCCCGCGGGAAGTAGCGGGGAATGAGTGCTAAACTAAGTCCCCAAGGTTCATATTTGTCTGTTGTATATTTTCTAATATAATTTTGTAAATCACTTGTATGTAGAGTTCCCTGCAATTGTAAAAAGAGTTCCAATAGGTCGGATTTTTTAATTGTATCGACAACTGTCATCTGAATAGATGAACTGGTAATATCAGTTCCCGTTAATTGTCCCGTTATATTTATCAACTGCGAAATCAGATTGCTGTCAAGATGTAGAATGTGTGTTAGGGGATTATAGATAACTTCGATCAGTCCCATTAACAATATTATTTGAACAAACATTGGGAATATACCTGCAAAGGATTATACTTTTCGCGTTTATATAAGGCGGATTCTTCCTCTGCTATTTGGTCACCAAGTCCAAAAAGAATTTTGCTTTTTATTCTGTTGATTTCTGCAGTTTGCATGTGGACCATTTTTATACTGTTCTTGTGCACCCATATAGAAAGGGGAAACAAAATAATTTTTGTTAATATAGTAAATAGTATTATTGTATATACCATAATTTTGGGTCCAATGATAACACAATCGCATTACTGGACCTAGAATATTTGCTAATAAATTAATCATCATTACTCCTCTTGGACTTATAATTAATCCAGTTTCCTTGAAAATCCTTTGAATCTTTTAATAAACACCAATCCCGTATCGCCAATTCCGTAATTAATATTATTTTCTATGACATTGATATATAATTGATACTCTCCTTTTTTCATAGGGAGAGTTGAAAATTGAATTTCCACACCATTCAATTCATTATAAATATTCTTTTGTATCCTTAAATGCTCCATAAACATCGTTTCTAAATTGAGCATTGCCTCCAGTAATATAGGCCAAATCTGATTTTAATGATTTAAAAACTAAGTTTATTTTTTTTGAGAATTATCTTTATCAGTTTCACAGTAGGCCCAACCTTGAAAGTATACCTTTTCGAATAATCCGCCCATATATTCATTCATATCTACATTGCTGTATACTTCTGAATTATTATCTATGGAAAGGAAATCAATTTCTTCTAAATTGTATGCGCTATCATCAAAATAATAGAGCATCATATTATTTGCTTTGAAAAGGTATAATAAAAATAAAATCATAAAAATAATATACATTCTTTTCTTAATGCTATTTTTTATTACCATCACTTACCTCCACTAACGGAAAATCCAAATCAAAGCGTTTATTAAGGATTATTCTTAATGAATTTACAATAGATTGATCCTGAATTTAGCTAATAGATTCTCCCTGATAATATACTGCATTCAGTATTCTGATTTTATCTTCATAAGGAATTTCTTCTTTAAATCTGGGACCATGATCAGAACTTAGCAAAATAATACAGTTCGGATCTTTTTTTAATAGTATAAAGCCTTATTTTATCGGCTCTACGGGCATTTTGCTTTTGTGGTAAACCTCGCATATCTAGGTCTATCTTCTTATATTTTCCCTGTCAATCGTGGTTAAAATCGTGGTAAATACTTCTATGCGATTAGACGCTGAACCTCTGATTTTGCGGTATCTATGGACGCATGAGCGTACCAGTTCATTGTGATACTGATATTTGAATGTCCCATGATATACTGTAAATCTTTTGGGTTCATGTTCTTGCT
>VOFH01001096.1_pt1 | contig 24000 bp, 37 predicted proteins | sample 5384091 | NCBI WGS metagenome assembly VOFH01 (sample SAMN12384727, study PRJNA508395) | human gut metagenome | isolation source: healthy gut G | host: Homo sapiens
AATAGAAAAAGAGTGACCGGGCCCTATACTACCCTGCTGGCCGACTCATTTACTTGTTCTAAATCCATTCAGCATTTAGGTAACGCCTCTCCGCCTTTTAATAGCTTATGAAAGGCTCAAGGGATATGAAAAGAACTAGAACGAGAAAAGCCCTGGCCAATACTGGGCTTAGGGAAAAATACCATGAATGTTTTGAAGAATATAAAACAAATCATCGTTTTAGCCAGTAACGATAAAATCGCCGGAGAGAACCGCCTAAAACAGAACTATTTTTTATCCTGTATTTATTATATGCCGCAAACAGACGAAAAACAACGATATTTCAGTTACGGTTCGTTACAAATTGGTTAAAATAGAGGTTTTATTTTTCAGCTGATAAAATCTTCAATCCGAGCAACCAGCTCTTCATAATCCCGTACGCCGATTCCGTCTTGCAGAGCCTGTTGATCATATTGGGGGCAGATTACGGGTAAAAAACCTGAAAAATCAGCTCTGGACTCTCAGATTCTTTGCCGAACACCGCTAGATATCCGTTATAATCGCGTAACCAATATTGGTATTCACCAGATGCCTGTGATTGGGAAATGCTGCTGATAGGGTTCTGTGCAGCGAAATTTTCGCCGGTCAGCGATAATAGGATTCCAGAAATCAGCATGGCGCCTGCGACCGACATAGTGGTAAATCCGAAAAATTTTTTCATAAACGCCCCGCCTTTATATGAAATAGTTGCGATTATTTTGGGCAAAATGGGGAAAAGTATTCATTTTTCTGATTTTGTGATAATTTTTGCTTTAAATTTATTAACATTTTCCTGATTTTGGAGTATGGTATAATAGCTGTATGTGGTTATGAGCCCGTTTTTCCGAATTTACACGGCAGGCCGTCTGAACAGCGATTTTGCGTTAGAAGATGTTTCGTACGGCAATCATTTGGAAAAGCGATTATGTTCTGCCATTGCGGTAAAAAGCCGGCGGTTGTGTTTTTCGCAGGGTTTCATGGTGGATTTGGCTGCTGTGGCATACTGGTTTTTTCCGGCTTTGCCGGAAAAGCAACAAGCGAGGGACTGCAATGGGCAATGCCCTAAAAATACGCCCCGGATCGAAAAGCTTCGGCTGTTCGGGATACTGGCGCGCCAAAATCAGCGGGAAAGATCTTCAAGGAGCTGGGATCAGTTTTTTCCGTACTTTGGCGACGATGTTTTTTGTGATGGTCATTACCGGCTGTATTGTAGCTTGTGTGATGACTGTCTATATTGTCGGATTTTTGGATGATGAGTCTGACTTGGATTTAAACAGCCTCGAAATGAACTATACCAGCATATTGTATGTGCAGGACAAGGCGACAGGTGAATATGTGGAACTGAACCGTCTGCACGGGGAAGAAAACCGTATCTGGGTGGACTACGAGGATATCCCGGAGCACCTGATTAACGCGGCGATTGCCGGTGAGGACAAGCGCTTTAAAGAGCACCAGGGCGTAGACTGGGGCCGCACGCTGTATGCGACGGTGACTCATTTTCTGAAAGGCGGCACACAGGGCGGCTCTACGATTACCCAGCAGCTGATTAAGAATATTACAGGTGAAAAAGGATTTCAGCGTTGAACGGAAAATCAAGGAGATTTTCCGGGCGCTGAGTTTGAAAAGTCCAACTCAAAAGAACAGATCATGGAGGCATATCTTAATTCGATCCATTTAGGATGGAATACCGATGGTGTACAGGCCGCGGCAAACCTGTATTTTTGGTAAGGATGTCAGCCAGCTGAGTATTGCGGAAAGTGCTGCGCTGATCGCCATTACCCAAAACCCTTCCAAGCGGGAGCTGTTCAATCACGAGGAAAATAACCGGGAACGCCGGGAATGGATTTGGGTCAGATGTTCGAGCAGGGATATATTACCCAGGCAGAGTACGACCAGGCCATGGCAGAACAGATCCAAGTAGTGACTTATGATAATTCCTCCGATACGACTCAGAAGGCTACGCTGAGCTATTTGAGACTATGTCCTGGAAAGAGGTCATTCAAGATCTGATGGATAAATATGGATATACCTACGAGACGGCGGGAAGACAAAGTTTTGAAAGGCGGCTACCGCATCTATACAACGATGGATAAAGATATCCAGGATTATCTGGATGTAGTCTTTTGCCGATCAGGACGCGGAAAAATTCTATTTTTCCCACTGTCCAGGGCTATAATTTGAAAACCTTCAGCTATGTAGAAGAACAGCCCAATGCTGCCATGGTCATTTGGAGCCCAATGGTAAGCTGGAGCGGCATTGCGGGCGGTCGTGGTGAAAAAAGAAGGCGACCGCATTCTGAACCTGGCCACGGATGGGGTGAGGCAGCCGGGGATCTTCCATCAAGCCGCTGTCTCGTCTATGGTCCGGCTATGGATTTTCGACATGATCTACTGGTCCAAAATTTTGATGATAGCCCTGTGGAACAGGCTTCTGAGGATGGACATTTACCAGCGATTGGCCGATCAACCGCATGGGACATATATGGGAATGTGACGGTGGATTATGCCATCCGCCGTTCGACTAACACTGTCGCAGTGCGGGTGTTGGAGCTTTTTAACGCCGCAGGTTTCTTATGACTTCATGGTCAATCAGCTCCATTTTACAACGCTGGTTGGCACTGGCGCCAATAATGACGTTGATCGTGCGCCTCTGGGTCTGGGCGCGCTGACAAACGGCGTGACAGTATTGGAGATGACTGCTGCCTATCAGATTTTTGACAATGGCGGCCTGTATTATGAGCCGTATAGCTATTCAGTGGTTTACGACAGTGAAGGAAACGTAGTGCTGGAGCAGAATCCTACGCCGCAGAGGGTTATTTCTGAGGACACGGCGGAAGTGATGAATAAGCTGCTGCAACGGGTCGTTAACGGTGCGCAGGGCACTGGTAGTACCGCAAAATTCGGATCCATGCCGGTGGCAGGAAAAAACCGGTACCACCGATAATGACGTAAATCAATGGTTTATGGGCATGACACCCTACTATGTTGGAGGGGTGTGGTTCGGGTATTCTGATAATTCAAATATCCAGATCCGCTACAGCAGTTATCCGCCTCCGATCATCTGGAGAAGGGTCATGGAGCATATTCACGAGGGGCTGGAAGTGAAGCAGTTCCTACCAGCGGTAAAGTGGTGGAAATGACTTACTGTACGGAATCCGGTGAAATTGCCACTTCGGCCTGTCCCGACACTGCAACTGGATGGTACAAGGAATCCAATATCCCTGGCACTTGTGTTCAGCATTTGGGTTCGGTAGAATCAGAGAAGGCGAGATTAGCGGTTCTAGTTCCAGCGGAGGAAGTCATGGAGTTGAGGGGAAGAGGAAGACGAGGAAGACGAATAGCTGCAATAGGAGAAAAAAGGAAAGGCTTTAGCCTTTCCTTTTTCTGCAAAAAGAGGGTGATTCTTTTTCAATGAACATGGCATCACCGAAGCTGTAAAAACCGGTACTGCCTCTCCACCGCCTCCTGGTAGGCGCGCATCGTGTTTTCATATCCAGCGAAAGCGCTGACCAGCATAATCAATGTGCTTTCCGGCAGATGGAAATTGGTAATCAGCCCATCCAGTACCCGGAAGTTGCAACCGGGATAGAGAAATATATCGGTGTAACCTTCATCAGCGCGAATTTCACCGTATTTGGCGGCTACTGATTCCAATGTGCGGGTGCTGGTAGTACCTTACGGCAATGACTCTCCCTCCCGCCGCCTTAGTATGGTTGATAAGCCGGGCGGTTTCTTCCGGTAGGCGGTAATGCTCGGAATGCATTTTATGCTCGGTGATTTCATCAACTTTGACAGGGCGGAAAGTACCCAGTCCAACATGAAGGGTCACATATCCAATATTGACACCTTTTGCCGCAGCTTGTCCATCATTTCAGGGTAAAATGCAACCCGGCAGTGGGAGCGGCGGCAGAACCCAACTCATGGGAATAGACAGTTTGGTACCGTTCCTTATTTTGCAGCTCTGCCGTAATATAGTGGGGAAGGGGCATCCGGCCGATTTTTTCCAGAATATCAAAAAAATTGCCGTCGTATGAAAAGCGTACCAGACGGTTGCCCCCTCTACAATCTCAATACATTGGCGCAAAGCAACCCGCCGCCGAAAGTGATCGTCACGCCTGGCAGCGCTTTTTGCCTGGTTTCACCAGCACTTCCCATACATCGGGACCTTTTGCTCCAGTAACAGCATCTCGATGCGGGCACCGGTCTGCTTTTTTTCTCCATACAGGCGAGCCGGTAATACCCGCGAATCATTGACGATTAAGCAGTCACCGGCGTGGAGGAGGTCCAAAAGGTCGTAAAAATGCAGATGTTCAATCTGCCCGCCGGGAACAGACAGATGCATCAGGCGGGAGTGGTCACGTGGCTCGATGGGAGTTTGCGCAATGAGAGATTCGGGCAAATCATACCAAAAATCACTTTTTTTCATTTTCTTTTTCACCTATACGATAAAACATCAAAAAATAATTGACAAGTCTGAATTTAAAGTGTTACTATAACAAAAATACTGACGGAAAGATGGTTTTTTCCTGCACTATGGGCCCGTTTGTTATTATAATGCAACCTGCGGCGGTTTACAACTGGTTTTTCCAAAGCGCATTCTATGAAAGATAGAGATTTTCGTCGAAAGAAAAAGCCTTTTTCTGTCACCATTTTTCGGGTGGAAAAATAAGATAGCAATAAGAAAATAAAGGAGTCAGGACAATGAAAAGAGTTCAAAGTCGGCATCATCGGTGCGACTGGCATGGTTGGTCAGAGATTTGTAAGCCTTTTGGAAAATCATCCCTGGTTTCGTCCGGTGGTTTTGGCGGCCTCATCCCGTTCCGCGGGAAAGACTTATGAGAAAGCGGTTGGCTCCCGTTGGGCGATGGATACCCCCATGCCGGAGCAGATGAAACAAATGGTTGTGATGGATGCTGCCGCCGACATGGAAAAAATCGCAGCTCTGACAGACTTTGTTTTCTGTGCGGTCAATATGGATAAGGCCCAGACCCGTGCATTGGAGGAAGCATATGCCAAACTGGAGTGTCCGGTGATTTCCAACAACAGCGCGCATCGAGCTACCCCTGACGTACCGATGGTGATTCCGGAGATCAATGACAATCATGCGGCGTTGATCGATATACAGCGCCGCCGCCTTGGAACCAAAGGGATTTATCGCGGTAAAATCAATTGTTCGCTGCAAAGTTATGTTCCGGCATTGCATCCGCTCATGGAGGAATTTGCCGTGACAAAAGTGCTGGCATGCACCTATCAGGCGATTTCCGGTGCGGGTAAAACGTTTGCCACTTGGCCGGAAATGGATGACAATGTCATCCCGTTTATTTCCGGAGAAGAGGGAAAAAGCGAGCAGGAACCCTTGAAAATTTGGGGTTCTGTGGGGCCGGAAGGTGTAATTCCGGCCAAAATGCCTTTGATTACTACCCAATGCCTGAGTGAATGTATCCGATGGGCATATGGCGGCAGTTTTGCAAGCTTTGCAAAAAACCGACGCTGGAGCAGATCAAAGAAAAGTGGGCGGCATTTGCGGGTGCGCCTCAAAAACTGGGTTTGCCTAGTGCTCCCAAGCAATTTTGCATTATTTTGAAGAAGAGCGACCGGCCCCAGCCCAAGCTGGACCGGATGCTGGAAAAAAGCATGGCCGTCAGCGTAGGACGTTTAAGGGAAGATACGCAGTATGATGTGAAGTTTGTCTGCCTTTCTCATAACACCCTGCGCGGTGCGGCAGGCGGCGCTGTTTTAATGGCGGAGCTGCTGGCGGCTAAGGGCTATCTGGATTAAGTACATACCGGCTGAATTACGGCTTGTTTCGGCGGAGAAACCACATCTGGCTTGATTGTTGGAAAGGCGGTTGATCTGAATGAAACAAGCTGTTTTTTCAGGTGCGGCTACAGCGCTGATTACTCCCATGTATCCAGATGGTTCGGTGAATTTGGAAGAGATGAAGCGCTTGGTGGAATGGCAGATTGAACAGGGAATCGACGCGCTGGTGGCCTGCGGCACCACTGGCAGTGTGCAACCCTCAGCCGGGAAGAGCATCTGCAGGTGGTATCCTGCGTGGTGGAGCAGGCGGCTGGGCGGGTTCCGGTTATTGCAGGCAGCGGGAAGCAATGATACGGCCTTCTCGGTTGTTACCTCAAAAAGCAGCCGCCATCGGGGCGGATGCGTTGATGTCGGCAACGCCGTATTACAACAAGACAACCCAGGAAGGGCTTTTTGCGCCACTTCTGTACGATTGCCGAAGCGGCAGGACTGCCGTTAATCGTTTACAACGTCCCGTCTCGGACGGGTATGGATATCTCGGTGAAACTTGCCGGAAACTATCGGAACATCCTCTGATTGCGGGAATAAAAGAGGCAAGCGGCGACGTGGCAAAGGCTTCTCGCATTGTAGAGTATTGCGGTGAGGATTTGCCGGTCTATAGTGGAAATGACGATATTGCCGCGCCAATTCTTTCCATGGGGGAAAAGGCGTTGTATCGGTGGTTTCTAACCTTTTGCCGGATCACGTTGCGGATCTGTGCCGGCGAGGGCTAAACCAGGATATGGCTGGCTGCCGGGCGATGCAACTGCGCTTGCTGGGGCTGATCGACGCTTTATTTGCGCAGGTGAATCCCATCCCGATCAAAGAAGGCAATGAATTTTGCCGGGTGGAGAGCCGGCCCCTGCCGTCTACCCCTGATCGATCCTTCTGAAAAAAGTTCAGCGTCTGTTACGAAAAGAAATGCAGCGCCTTGGAATTTCGCTTCTGGACACAGGAGGTGAGGAAGATGAGTGAAAAAATTCTCAGGCAGACTGACGACCTCTTATTAGCCGGGTGCTTTGGGATCAGGCGGATACCCGCATTTTCCGGCACTGCTTAGCGGCCTTGCCTGCAGTACGCTGAAAGTTGCCGCCTTTTTGCCCCTCCTGGCCCAAACCCGGACGAAGCCTGCTTTTTTGTGCCAAGTGGCCAAACGGATTTGCTGTTTCGTTTTGCCGCCAGCTCCGTCAACAGACGGGCGCTCCCATACAGGTTAGGGTGACGGGCAAAACGCTTCTGGAAGGAAGCGGATGGGACATGGGAGAGGTCCAGAAGATTTTTGGGATGGTGCCGATAGCAGAATGTTGCTATACTTGGGAAAGAACGCTTTTGTCGCCTGTTGTGACGACTGGGATGCCAAGGCGGTTTTAGAGGCTTTGCAAGGGGATGAATAAGAAAAAGGGGCAGATTCCTGCCCCTCTTTTATGAATGGGTCCCTACCTCGACATACTTTTTACGATTTAACATTGACATCCCCAAGACAATTGTAGTAAAAAAGGCCCTGGTTGTTCTTTAAAAAGGTACCTGCTAGATGTTTCTCTGAAAAAAGATGAAAACGCTTTACATTTATATCATTATTCATCAGTGCTAAACAGATTTTTACGCATAAAAAGACAGTTGCCGCTTTAATTTTTCTTTTGCCTGTTAACAGATTACTTCATAACCATAAGCAGAGTTCCGGCACCGATCAGCACACATCCGGCGACAGATTTCCAGCTGACCGTTTCGTGAAAAAGGATGAAGGCCAATATAACGGTTAACACCACGCTGAGCTTATCGATTGGAACGACCTTGGATACGTCACCGACCTGGATTGCATGATAATAGCATAACCAGGAAAACCCAGTGGCCAAGCCGGAAAGAATCAAAAACAACCAGCTTTTGCTGCTGATTTCTTTATGCCGGATTGGGAGCCAGTGAGAAAAACCATTCCCCAGGCCAGGATCAGGACGACAATTGTCCGGATGGCGGTTGCCAGATTGGAATTGACATTTTCAATGCCGATTTTTGCCAAAATAGAGGTCAGCGCGGCAAAAACTGCCGAACCGACTGCATAAATCCACCCATATTCTGCTACCTCTTTTTTTCTTTCAGTATATACCTTTGGGAATGTATTACAATAGAAAACAAAGAATTTATTTAATCGAAAGGAGAAAAATATAGTATAATAAACAGCGTTTGTATAGAAACCATTGTTTTTTGGCAATAGCAGACGACAGGAGGAAAAAACATGTATCAGCTGCTCAAGCAGGAGGGAATGCCCGTCGCGGCGTGTTCTGTACAGTGCATGGTGACGTGCAGATGCCGGCTTTTATGAATGTGGGAACCGCAGCCGCGATAAAGGGGATCTCCTCTTATGATCTGGTGGACTTGAAATGCCAGGTAGAGCTTTGCAATACCTATCATCTGCATATCCGTCCCGGAGACCGCTTGATTCATGATCTTGGCGGCCTGCATCGCTTTATGGGATGGAAGGGCCGATCCTCACAGACAGTGGCGGATTCCAGGTGTTTTCTTTGGCAAAATTGCGCAAAATCAAAGGAAGAAGGGGTATACTTTGCTTCCCATGTGGATGGAAAGCGGATTTTCATGGGTCCTGAAGAGAGCATGCAGATCCAGTCAAACCTCGGATCGACGATTGCCATGGCATTTGACGAGTGCGTAGAAAATCCAGCGCCTCGCGCTTATGCAGAAGGCATCCGTAGCACGGACGATCCGCTGGCTGTATCGTTGCCGTGCGGAGTTGGACCGGCTCAACAAACAGGAGGATACCATCAACCCGAACCAGATGCTTTTGGCATTAACCAAGGCTGTGTGTTTGACGATCTGCGGGTGCAGCATATGAAGGAACTAGCCAGTATGGATTTGGACGGCGTTGCAATCGGCGGACTGGCAGTAGGGGAGACCGCAGAAGAAATGTACCGCATCATTGAAGCGGTAGAGCCTTTTGCACCGAAGGACAAGCCACGCTATCTGATGGGGTAGGAACGCCGGTCAATATCCTTGAGTCTGTTTGGCGGGGGATTGACCTGTTTGACTGCGTCATGCCATCACGCAATGCGCGGCATGGACACTTGTTTACCTGGCAGGGCATCCGCAATATTATGAATGCCAAATATGAGAGGATCTTTCTCCGATTGACGAAAACTGCGGCTGCCCTACCTGCCTCCCACCATTCCAGAGCATATTTGCGGCACCTTTTTAAAGCAAATGAGATGCTTGCCATGCGCCTTGCGGTTCAACATAACCTCTATTTTTTACAATACATTGATGGAAAGATCCGGGAGGCATTGGACGAAGGCCGGTATCAGCAGTTTTACGAAGAGCAGCGCGAAATTTTGGGAAACGCATTTGAGAAAGCGGGTACCCAAAGAGTCATCTGGAAAATTCATAGAATCTTTGCATGGATTTGCCTTGCGGAAAGCGGCTTTCCATGTTATGATAACAGTTATGAAACTACAAGAAAACTGGAGGAGTTGCAACAATGTTTAATCTTTTTCTCACCACCGAGGCAACGACGAGCGGTGCAGGTATGCTGGCCTCTTTCCTGCCTTTAATCCTTGTCCTGGTTGTTTTCTATTTTATGCTGATTCGTCCGCAGAACAAAAAAGCAAACAAGAAGCCGCAATGCGTTCAAATCTCCAAATTGGCGATGAGGTTGTGACCTTTGGCGGAATTATCGGTATTATCGTCAGCATCAAAGATGATACGCTTGTCATTGAGACTGGCAATGAGAGAAGTAAAATCCGGATTCTACGTAAGGCCGTGGAAAGCTGCCTGACTGTTCATGAGGAAGAGTCTGCCAAATAAATTCGGAAAGGAATCTGATCCGGATATTGTGCATAAAAGCCTCCCGCCCAGAATATGCGTTGGAATTAAGGAAGTTTGGTCGGGAGTGATAAGAATGCGAAACAATCCGCCGAAAGGAGATTCATCTCCAGTGCGCAAATGGGTTACGCCGGTGCTGTTCGGTACGGCGATCGGACTGTTGGGAACGGCCGTTGTTTTGATGATTTTGCCTTGGTTCTGACACTGCAGGATATCCCACAGGGAATTATTCTGCCGCTGGCGATTGGGGCAATGGGGGTTGGTACGTTTTAGGCGGTTATGTTTCAGCCCGGATCGTAGGACAGAAAGGCCTGTTGTGCGGTTTCCTGACGGGCCTTTTGTATTATTTGGTTTTGACCGGAATTTCTTTGGCAATTATGCATTTTTCCCCTGGATGCATCCCAAGCAGTGAAGATGGGCGTCGCTTTGGCGGCAGCCTGTGTTGGCGGTGTTCTGGGCATAAACGGTAAAGGGAAAAAAGAAGGGCCTGATGGCCTGTAAGGCAATTTAGAAAACGATATCGGTATATTACAAAGCGGCATAGCCTCAGGCTATGCCGCTTTTGTTGCCGTATCGCTGGATAAAAAGTCTTCCCGAATATGCTGCAAAAATTATCTTGATTTTCCTTACGGCTGATCTATTGTGTTTTAGAGTTTTCCACTAAAAAGGAAGAAAGCGCTGTTTTTAGAACGATTTTACCGCTTGACTTTGGAGCTGCATGAATTGCATGGTTTTCCAGGTCTTCCAGCGCCTCCGTTACCGCTTCAGAAAAGGTTGGATGAGGACGGATTACCCGCCGCATCTGCTGAGCGGTCAGCCGATTGACGATGGCTTGTGTAAATTCGCTGACGAGATCAGTCGCTCGGGCACACATCAACTGTGCGCCAAGAAGGATATCGGTTTCGCGTCGCAGACTACTTTTGATAAATCCGCGGTCTGTTCCTTCGATCAACGTTTTCCATTTGCTGCCATCATAAACTTTCCGGTTTTCACAGAAATCCCTTGCGCTTTTGCCTCATCGGCAGTAAGGCCAACGCTGGCGATTTCCGGATCGGTGTAGATGCAGGAGGGAACCAGCGAAAGGTTGACAGAAGGGGTGTGTCCTGCAATGCGCTCGGCCACTGCGATGCCTTGAGCAGAGGCCAGATGCGCCAGCTGGATACGGGAAGTCACATCTCCAATGGCCCAGACCTGTTCCAGAGAGGTGAGAAATCTTCGTTTGTGACAATGCGGCCGCGTTCCATTTCAGGAGTCATTTCCGACTCAAACAGCCCCTCGGTATTGGGCCGGCGGCCGATAGCAACCAACACTCCCTGAGCGCGGACCGATTGATTTTGGTCGCCTTTGGCAAACTGACAGCAAAGTGTCCCGTCATCTGCCGTGATCTTTTGAACCATAGCACCAGTGTGGATGGAAACACCGCGTTTTTCAAAATCATCCCAATATTCTGAAATTTCCCGATCCATTGTAGGAGCAGCCGCTCCATCGCTTCCAGGATCGTTACTTCGCAGCCAAGCCGGTTATAAAAGGTCGCGAATTCGACGCCAATCACTCCACCGCCAATGATTACCAGGTTTTTATAATCGATGGGGTTGCCTTCCAACACTTCGTCGCTGGTTACGACACCGGGTAGATCCAGCCCCGGTATTGGAGGCCGGGCGGGAACAGAGCCAGTGGCGATCAGAATATGGTCGGCGGTGATCTGGCTGTTATCAGGAGCCGGGCACCGAGATTTCATGAGCTGTGATAGTAGCAGTACCTCGCAGCAGATCAATTTTATTGGCTTTAAAAAGCTGTTCGGCGCCGCCCCTCGCAGCTGCAAACAATCTTGCGCTTTCGGTCGTGGATGCGCCCCATATGATAGCCTGTTTCAGAAATCTCAGCCCAAGCTCCTGGGCGTTTTGCGCCTGATGATAAACATCTGCTGCGTGAAGAAGTGCTGGTGGGGATGCATCCCCTGTTCAAGCAGGTGCCGCCTACATCCCGGTTTTTCGATTACGGCGGTTTTAAGGCCTAATTGTGCCGCACGGATAGCGGCCACGTATCCGCCTGGACCGGCACCAATTACCGCCAGCTGATAATGATTCACTTGGTTTTGCCTCCTTTTGCTTGCTGCGGACCATTCCGCAGCAGTGTTTGCAGATCTGTCGTCATTGTAACATATTGCGGCGTTTGCGCCAAGGGGTTTAAAGCGTCGGCAAGTGCAGAAAAGGAGAAAGGAAGATTCCGCAGAAGGGGCGGAACCTTTCCAATGAAATCCGTGTCCATGGCATCGGAATACACCTGCACATCAGTGATTTTGCCTTTATTCACGTCAAAACGAAACACCACTTCCCCCAGGAAAAACGTTCTGCAAGCTCACAGGAAAAAGGCATCTCCCGTCCCAGTCTCCACTGCCAGGAAGCAAAAAGAAGCCGATATTTTCCGAACTTCCTCCCAGTCAACCGATTCTGAAGAAAGAATCTGGGCGGTGAGACCATAGGTCTCTTCAAATGCTTGAAAAAAGCGCGGCAGAAAGGCTTTCCACCGTAATAGCAGGGCAGAGTGCCTGCAGGTTGACAACGCGGGATTGGACCGAAGGAACTCCTTTGGCTTGCAGCTTTTTTTTGCCGAGACAGTGAGATAGCGGGCCATCTGCGCGGTGTCGACATGAATCAGCAATGTACCGTGATGGCAGCCGGCTTTCTTGGATTTTTGGAATGCGTTGCCAGAAAACTTTTTTCCGTCTACCGCAATATCGTTCCGGCCGGTTTTTGTGCGTTAAGGCCAAATGTTCTGACTGCACGGCAGATGACATCCAACTGCCGGCTGACATGATAATCCTCAGCCGGTGCGACAAATGTGAAATTTAAATTTCCCAGATCGTGAAAAACTGCTCCGCCACCGGAAGGGCGGCGGGCCAAAAGCCGTTTTCCTGTTCCAACAGATCCACGTTACACTCCCGCCAGGCATTTTGGTTTTTGCCAATCACCACTGTGCGCTCATTTTGCCACAGGTAAAAAATACAGGTTTCTGGTGGGCAGTGCTGAAAAAAATAAGCTTCAGCGCTAGATTGTCATAAGGATTGGTTCCGGTTCCTCGATAGAATTGTAGATTCCGAATCATGGTTTTGCCCCCTAATAAAAAGCGGCGCACCCGAATTTATTTCGGGCACGCGCCTTTGTTTTGCTAAAAGGAATAGCGAAGCTTTGGGTTTCGCGCCGCACCGACTTCATCCAGGCGGCGAACAGGGGTATGATGGGGCGCATCGTGCAGAGCCTGTGGATCGGTCTTAGCCGTTTGGTATAAGCTGCGGAATACTTCAATGGCCTCATCAAGCGTCTTTGGATTCCGTTTCAGTAGGTTCTACCATCAGAGCCTCGTGGACAATCAGCGGGAAATACATGGTCGGCGGATGGATGCCGTTGTCAAAAAAGGCTTTTGGCAATGTCCATAGCGGAAATGCCGGTTTCTTTTTTCAGCGGCTCTAAGGACATAACAAACTCATGCATGCACCGTTCTTCATAAGCCATCGTATACAGATCGCCTAGCTTTTTCATCATGTAATTGGCATTTAGTACAGCATTTTGCGCTGCTTCCCGAATGCCTTCAGCACCCAAAGTCAGGATATAAGACAGGGCTTTAACTACTACGGTAAAGTTCCGTAAAAGGCTTTGACTCGTCCGATGCTGTGCTCCGGTGTTTCGAAGTGATATTGCTCCTGCTGTTTTTTCACCACGGGGCCGGGAAGGAAGGGCGCCAACAGGGATTTGCAGCCCACCGGACCGCTGCCAGGACCTCCACCGCCGTGGGGAGTGGAGAAGGTTTTGTGCAGGTTCAGGTGCACAACGTCAAAGCCCATATCGCCAGGCCGGGACACGCCCATGACCGCATTAAGGTTTGCACCGTCGTAATAATTAAGCCCGCCCGCATCATGGACGATTTTCGTGATTTCGAGAATGTTTTTTATCGAACAGGCCGACAGTATTGGGATTGGTCAGCATCAAGCCGGCAGTATCTTCGCCGACAGCGGCTTTGAGCTTTTCCAGATCTACGCAACCGTCCTCCTGCGAAGGAATGCTGATAACGGTAAAGCCCGCCATTGTTGCGCTGGCCGGGTTGGTGCCATGAGCGGAATCGGGAATGATGATTTTTGTGCGCTTCAGGTCCCCCGATGTTTGTGGTAAGCTTTAATCAGCAAAAAGTCCGGTGAACTCGCCATGAGCTCCCGCTGCCGGCTGAAAAGTCATAGCGTCCATACCGGTGATTTCACACACAGGGCCCTTTTCCGCCTGATACAGCACCTCCATTGCGCCTTGCACCGTGTGTTCTGGCTGTGGGGATGAATCGCGGTAAATCCGGCCTGGGCAGCCATTTCTCGTTGATTTTGGGATTATACTTCATGGTGCAGGAACCAAGAGGGTAAAATCCATTGTTCACGCCGTGGGTACGGCGCGCCAACGCCGTGTAATGGCGGCTGATATCGTTTTCGGACAACTGCGGAAGGCGCGGGGCATTTTCACGGCAGAAATTTTTGGGTAAAACGGGAACGGGACGTCGCACTCTGGTAAAATAGAGCAGCCGCGCCCCAAAACGCTGGTTTCAAAAATCAGATTCATGCGCCGCACACCTCCTTCATGATTGCAACAGCCTGATCGATTTCCTCTTTGCTGTTTTGTTCAGTGGCGCACCACAGCACACATCCGGAAAGATCGCCCTCCAGCGGCAGGCCGCCGAGAATACCGTGCTGCTCCAGCGAGTCCATCACTTTCGGGATATCGGGGCACTGGGCGACAAACTCGTGGAAGAATTCGCCGCTAAAACGCAGCTGGCAGCCGGGGATCCTCAGACATTTTTTTTCGGCAAAATAATGGGCCTTGGCAAAAGGACTGCTCTGCCGCTTTTTGAAGGCCTTCAGCACCCATAGCGGACAGATAGACCGAAGCGGTCAGGGCGCAGAGCGCCTGGTTAGAGCAGATGTTGCTGGAAGCTTTTTCCCGGCGGATATGCTGTTCTCTGGCCTGCAGAGTCAAAAACAAAGGCGCGTTTGCCGTCCACATCGGTGGTTTCGCCTACAATCCGACCGGGGATCTTCCGGAGAAGAGCGTTGGTACAGGCCATAAAGCCTAAGTAGGGACCGCCAAAGGAGATAGACAACCCCCAGGCTGTCCATCGCCCACGGCGATGTCCGCGCCGCATTCCGCTGGCGTTTTGAGCAGCCCCAGACTGATGGGGTTGCAGCTCATGATGTATTTAGCCCCGCCGCGTGTGCAGCTTTCCCTGCCGCTTCGGCATCTTCCAGCAAGCCGAAATAATTGGGCTGCTGAAGCAGTACGCAGCAGACGCTGTCATCCAGCAGGGAAGACAGCTTGTCCAGATCGGTTTTTCCTTCCCGGACCGGGATGATTTCTACCGGTGTGCCGGAGCCTTCACAGTAAGTTTTGACTGTCTGGATCAAGTCCGGATGTGCTGCCGCAGAGATCAGCGCCTTTGTGCGTTTGCGGTCGCGGCACATGGCGACCGCTTCTGCCGCCGCAGTTGCGCCGTCATAAACTGACGCGTTGGAAACGTCCATGCCGGTCAGCTCGCAGATCATGGTCTGGTATTCGAAAATAGACTGGAGCACACCCTGGCTGATTTCCGCCTGATAGGGGGTATAGGCGGTTACAAATTCTTCTTTGGAGACAACCTGTTTTACGATTGCCGGAATGTAGTGGCGATACGCGCCGGCGCCGCGCAGCACGGAAGAAAACACCGTGTTGCGCGCAGCCATTTTTTCCATGATCCGGCGGACTTCCAGCTCAGAAAGCCCGCTGGGAAGGTTCAGCGGCCGATCCAGCAATATCTGCTGGGGCAGATGGCTGAATAAATCCTCCATGGACGCGCATCCTACTGCTTCCAGCATTTCCCGGCGCTGCGCCGGAGTGGAAGGTACATAGGAGCCCATATACTTTATTCCTCCTCACATATAGCGACATAGGCATCAGCATCCAAAAAGGTTTTCCAGGCCGGAAACGTCGGTCATTTTTGCAATCCAGGTGCCATAAGGATCCTGATTAATCGCTTCAGGCGTGTCGAGCAGGATTTCGTTGACCTCGGTCACCGTGCCGTTTACCGGTGCGTAAACATCGGAAACCGCTTTGACAGATTCTACATCGCACAGCGTATCTTCAGCTGCAAAACTGTCGCCCACCGTGGGCAGGTTGACAAAAACCAGGTCTCCAAGATCGCTCTGCGCTTTGTCGCTTAAACCGATCAAAACGGAACCATCGTCCAGTTTTTGACCCATTCGTGCGATTTGGTATACAGAAGTTCTTTCGGTGCGTTCATTGCAAGCTCTCCTTTTTACTTGTAATTTGCTTTATCATAGTATGCACGGCTTTCGTGCTCCTAAGCGGTACTTTAATTTTCATCATTGTGCCTGAGAATGCCGACTACTTCACCGATGTACATGCGGTGCGGCGCTTCTGCTTGATAATAGGCACTGACAGCGTCCTGCGGGATCTGCTTGAGATCCAGATCCTGCCAGTAAATTTTTTGCAGATCAGAGTGGCGGATGCTTTGTGTAAAGGTCACGCCATGCTCCGCAGCTATCGGGGTTAAGCTGGTAAGAGCGACCTTGTCGCCGTTTCGTCCGGATTTGCTGCCCAGAATACCCAGATCCTTTTTATACCCCTCAGGGAAAAAGCTGACGGTGAAATAATCATTTTTTCTAAAAAATGGTAGGTATAGCGAACCGGTTTCACATATACCGTTGCAACCGGGCGGCTCCACAGGGTACCCAGCCCGCCCCAGCTGATCGTCATGGTATTATAGTCTTCCAATGGTCCGGCAGTAACCAGCGCCCACTGTTTATCAAAAATGTGAAAAGCATCCACCTGAAAAGTTTCCATAAATATCCTCCTTAGATGAGATAAATGGAAATTATTTGGATTTTTTGTAAAAAGGCAGCGAGACGACCTCGGCGGTGATTTTCCGCCCGCGCACGTCTATTTCTACCGGCGTGCCAGTTTCAGGCGCAGGCGACTCTACCAGTGCCATTGCGACCGCGTAGCCTAAAAAGGACAATGCGTTCCCGAAGTAGTGGCTCCGATTTTTCCGCCCGTTCCCATATACATCGCAATGCTCTCTTGCGATTCCGCGGCCGGTGATTTTAAGACCGATCCGTGTCCGCGCCGGCTCTCCTTTTTCCTCCAGCGCTTTTTTTGCCGATAAAATCAGGCTTATTCATTTTGACATAGCTGCCCAGCCCGGTTTCCAGAGGAGTGACGGTCTCGTCCATTTCATGCCCGTAACAGCGGCATGGCGGCTTCCAGCCGAAGAGTATCCCTGGCGCCCAAGCCGCAGGGGATCAGCCCTTCGTCCTTGCCCGCTTCCAGCAGCGCGTTCCAAAGCTTTGGCGCATCGGCGGGTCGCAGTAGCATTCATAACCGCTCTCTCCCGTATAGCCTGTAGTGGAAACAAGGCAGGATATGCCATCAACCAGAATCGGGTCTTTAAACGTATAGAATTTAACGGGCAGCTCCTGCTCGCCGGTGAGCTTGGATAGGATTTTTGTCGAAGCGGGACCCTGTAAGGCGACCTGCGCCACTTGATCGGAAATATCTTCGAGCTTGACGCCGCCGAACAAATGCGATTTCGTCCATTCCACGTCTTTATGACGGTTGGAAGCGTTAACCACAACCAGATATTTTTCCTGATGATAGCGGTAAACGATCAGGTCGTCCACCACGCCGCCGTCCTCATAGCACATAGGACTGTAGCGGACCCTGCCGTCAGTCATATTAGTAAAGTCGTTGGTAAACAGATTTTGAATATTGGCAAAAGCGTCGGGGCCGGTAATCATAACTTCCCCCATGTGGGATACGTCAAACAGCCCGGCGTGGGTGCGCACAGCCATATGCTCGGCAATTACACCGGAGGGTACTGCACAGGAGAAGATACCCAGCGAAGGGTACGATTTTTCCTCCGCCCGCCACATGGCAGTCATATAACGGGGTTTTCAGCTCCATAAAAACAACCTCCTTTCATTGAAAAAGCATTCACAGAGAATCTGCGAAAATCAAAAAACGCGTGAAAGCTAAGGCCTTCACGCGTCTCTGTCTTGGTGCCTGAAAGATTCCTTCCCTTATTCTGCAAATGGCGCAGGGCAGTTGCTTCTTCGGCGCATTGCTGCTTTCCAGAGGTTCGTCCAAACCCGGTCCTTTTGCCTGAGAGTATCTCCGTCTTTACCCCTTCGGCGCTATACTGGATAGTCTCTCCCGGATCCTTCAACCGAACAAATTATTTTTGATTTCTATTTGCAGTATAGCCGAAAAAACAAATACTGTCAAACGGATTTTTGTCATTTTTTGCGCGGTTGCCAAGGACAGGCAATCAGATAAAATGATAACAGGAAAGCGGGTGTGTTCAAATGGGGATTGCGGATACGATTGTCTTTTTTGTGGAGATTGTGGGTACAGTGGCGTTCGCATTGTCTGGTGCGGTGATGGCAGTGCAGCGGAGAATGGATATTTTTGGCGTTCTGGTTTTGGGGGTCTGCACTGCTGTGGGAGGCGGTGTGATTCGGGATATCTTATTGGGGATTACGCCGCCCAATACCTTCCGCAACCCAGTATACGCACTGGTGGCGGCATTGGCCTCGGCTCTCATTTTTTTGTAGGGGAAAAGTGAGCCGGAAATCATCATCAGCAATCGGATCCAGAACCTTTCGCTGTTTAATTTTCTGGATGCACTGGGCCTTGGCATTTTTACGGTCGTAGGAATCAATACGGCGATCAACGCGGGGTTCGAAGACAATGCGTTTTTGCAGATTTTGTTGGGGTGACCACTGGCGTGGGCGGCGGCATTCTGCGGATATGCTGGCTGGGGTTACGCCGATTGTACTGCGAAAGCAGGTTTATGCGTCGGCAGCCTTTGTAGGGGCTGTACTGTATGCGTGTTCCTACCCGTTTATCAGTCACTGGGCCGCCATGTTTTTGGGCGCCGCCGTTGTGGTTATTATACGGACGCTCGCCGCCAGGTATCTGTGGAATCTGCCGGTAGCGATTCCTGAGGATTGGCCGCCGAAAGAATAAAGGAAATACTTAGAGTTTTCAGTGCATTTTGCGACATATGACATATGGAAAAGGGAGACGAAAAATGGCGGCGTTTGATTATAAAAAAGAATATAAACAGTTGTATCAGCCCAAGAAGGAGCCGGAACTGATTCAGGTACCGCCTATGCAGTTTGTAGCGGTGGAAGGAAAAGGCGATCAAACGAAGAAAATGGCGCATATTCCAATGCGCTTTCGCTGTTGTATGGGATTTCTTTTACGATTAAGATGAGTCATTTGGGTTCGAAAAAATCGAGGATATTTTCCTTATGTGGTACCGCCGCTGGAAGGGCTTTGGTGGATGGCGAATGGAGCTCCCGGCATTGATTACAGCAGGAAATCCGAGTTTTGCTGGGTTTCGATGATCCGGCTGCCGGAGTTCGTGGATCAGGCGGTTTTTGACTGGGCCAGGGAGGAAGTCTTTCGAAAGAAAAAATTGATGCTTCCGCCGCCCGGCTGTTTCGCTGGGAGGAAGGCCTTTGTGTCCAGTCAATGCATCTGGGCCCGTATGACAACGAGCCGGCCACGATTGCCCGAATGGAAGCTTTCGTGCAGGAAAGCGGGCATCAGGGAAGACTTTGGCCCGAACCGGTTCCATCATGAAATTTATTTAAGCGATCCCAGAAGAACTGCTTCGGAGAAACTGAAAACTATTATTCGGCATCCGGTTAAATAAAAATTCGGGTTAGTCGACGGGTTAGCCGAATTGTTAAGATGGAATGGAAGAATAGCTATTCTTCCATTCCATTTAGTTTTTCATAAAATCGGAAAAGCTTTGTGAAAATGACCATTACATTCAGCCGGAAAATATGTTAAAATAAAATCAGAATCAACGTGTAGTTTGCTTTATGGAACGTAAGTCCGGTTGAAGCAAACTTTTTTCTTATTTCGGGATATCGGCTGGAAATAAAAAGGGGCCTGGTATTCTGGCCCCCATGAAAACATTTGTACAAAAAACAGTGTTTGTGCAGCGGCCCGGGATTGTGCCCGGCAAAGTGGATGTCCGGAAAGGTAAGACGGGCGGCTTCGGTTTTGTACAGCGGGAAACGGTTTTGGGAAAGGGTAACGCGGACGGAGACAGAGGGGCAGAATTCGTTTGAGGTGAGAAAAGGTGAGAAAATGGAAAATTTTATTCCCGCTTCTTCGGAGGAAAATTTAAGGCCATTGGAAATGCCGGATTGTATCTATTTGACGGAGCGGTGCGGGTGCGGAATTCTCAATATAAAAGAGTGTTTGAGAAAGCCGTGTCCCTTTTTTTTTCAAAGCGGGGCGAAACGGAAGAATCCTGCTGCGCTGGTGCCGGCGCCTAAACGGAATGGACGAAGACAGGCAAACAAAAATAGCGGTTGCCTATTATGGCGGAAAGAAACCTTGGAAAGATTGGAACAGAAAGGAGAGATGATGCGAAATGAAGCAGTATACGGCAGGAGATATGGTCTTATACAGCGTCCATGGTATTTGTAGGATTATGGATCGGACCCAACGGAGTTTCGGCGGGCAAAAACAGGAATATTATATGCTGAAACCGGTATATGCGCCGGGCTCCACCTTTTTGTACCGGTGGACAATGAAAATCTGGTCTCCAAGATGCGGCGGATTCTGTCGGGCGAGGAGATTAAAAAGCTGATTCAGGAAATGCCGGATCAAAACTCATACTGGATTGAAGAAGAGGAAGATAGAAAGGGAGGTACCAGCAAATTCTTTCCAGCGGAAACAGAACCGAACTGGTAAGAATGATAAAAGCGCTGCATTTTCATCAACAGGAACAGCAGAAAAAGGGAAGAAGGCTGCATATCAGCGATGAGCGGTTTATGAAAGAAGCGGAGAAGATGTTGTATGAAGAATTTGCTTATGTGCTGAATATTCGTAAGGAGGAGGTTCTTCCGTTTATTTTGCAGCAGGTGCAGGTGGCTGAAAAAATGAGGTTTCCTGATAAGGGAAAGCAATGATTATGGGAAAAAGCCCGGCGGTTTTTAAGCTCCGCCGGCTTTTTTTCGTCTGTGATGACAACTGGAGATATAATACGGCGTTTTGGGATTGATTTTGGTAAGCGCTTTACTTTCCCTAAAACGAAAATATGGTAAAATAAATAAAAAGGGGTGTTGGACTTATACTTTGCGCCCTGAAACGGCACGAATGGAATCTGCCTGCTGCTGGATTTGAATTTTAACGAAGAGAAACAGCAGGAGAAAGCAGTATTCATTTGTTTGAGAATGGAATATATCCAGTGGACAGCTTGGGCATCTTTGCCATACTTGCGGTTTGTTATGTTTATTGAAAACTGCGCTTAGAGACGGGAAAAGACGTCTTTGAAATAAATATTTTTGATTTGGGCCTTCGAATAAGGGTTCCATTTTTACAGGAGGGTCGCCATGTTTGCCGGACGCAAAAGAAAATAGAAACGCCGGATACGTCTGTAGTCGTCGTCGCTGCAGGAAGCGCTTCCAGAATGGGGGATGGACAAACAACTGGTGCTGTTAGGTGGCGCGCCGGTATTGATTCACACTTTACAAAGGATAGGAAGCTGCCCTTCAGTCAGGGAAATCATCGTAGTAACCCGTGAGCAGTCCATTCCAGTTTTGCATCAGATGGTTGCGGATTTTGACTGCAAAAAAATACGTACCATTGTTACCGGCGGCCAGACGCGGCAGCAGTCGGTGCGGAACGGTTTTCGGGAAATCAGCGCGCAAAGCCAGTTTGTCGCTATTCATGATGGTGCCAGGCCGCTCGTTCGCCCTGAAGATGTGGAAGCGTGTATTGCCGCCGCCAGAGAATCGGGCGCGGCTACGCTGGGGGTGCAGGTAAAAGATACCATCAAGCAGGTGGACGAATCCGGAAAGATTGTTTCAACGCCGGATAGAAGCGTTTTATATGCGGCGCAGACGCTCAGGTCTTTTTTCTGTCGCCTCTTACGAGATAGCGGCAGAAAAGGCGGATATTGCAGATCGGGATTTTACCGACGACTGCCAGTTAATGGAATACGCTGGTATGCCAGTGCGGATGGTGAAGGGCTCTTACGACAACATCAAGATAACCACACCGGAGGACTTGGCAATAGCTGAAGGCCTGTTGGCATATCAATGCGGATGGGAGGATGAAAGGGATGACGCTGCGGATTGGGCACGGATATGACGTGCATCGTTTTGAGAAAGGGAGAACATGCGTGATCGGGGGGTAGAAATCCCCTTTGAAATGGGATTGGCGGGCCATTCGGATGCGGACGTATTGCTGCATGCCATCGCAGATGCGTTGCTGGGCGCCGCGGCACTGGGCGATATTGGAAAACTTTTTCCGGACAGTGATCCGGCTTTTGCCGGGGCGGACAGTTTGCGCCTGTTGGAATCTGTGGTTCTCTTTGTTGAAAAAAGAAGGGTACCGGGTGGGAAATGTTGACGGCACAGTAATTGCCCAGCGGCCAAAGCTGGCGCCCTATATACTCCGCATGCGGGAAAAATTGCCTGTGCATGCGGAACCGAGATTGGCAAGATCAGCGTAAAGGCAACAACGGAAGAGGGCTTGGGTTTTACCGGCAATATGGAGGGAGTGGCTGCCCATGCGGTTTGCCTGCTGGAAGAGCTCGGCTGAAAACAATCTCCGCAAAAAATAATTTTCAGAAAACAGTCATTGAATTCATTGCAGGATGTGGTACAATAGAACTGTATCTGTGTGCTATTTTGGAAAGTCGGGGGAAACCGCATGATCAGCTTTTCCGATGCATGGCTTAATTTGGTGAATGTCGTTAAAAGCTTTAGGCCGACTGACGTTTTGGATATCCTGATTACCTCTTTTTTGGTTTATAAATTGATTACCTGGGCAAAAGTTACCAGAACCGGCCAGCTGGTGAAGGGCTTACTGGCGCTGGTTATTGCATATTTTTAGCGGACTGGATGCAGTTGCAGACGATGAAGTACGCGATGCAGTATCTATTTGGCAATGCCCTGATTTTATTGGCAGTTATTTTTCAGCCCGAACTGCGTACGGCGCTGGAGAGGGTTGGCCGCAGCCGGATTTCCAAACTGGATCTGTTTTCTCATCAAGAGGAGAAATCAGTGGACCAGCAATGGAAAACGGCGATTTCGGCCATTTGCGAAGCTGCCCCCGTTCTTTCCCGTCAGAAAACCGGCGCACTGATGGTAATTGAAAGGAAATCCCGGTTGGGAGAGATTATTAAAACCGGTACTGTCATTGATTCGGTCCCCAGTATGGAGCTGATTGGAAACATTTTTTTCATAACTCCCCGCTGCACGACGGCGCCATGATTTTGCGGGATGGAAAATTGTATGCGGCAGGCTGCTTCTTGCCCCTTTCGGATAATTATGATATCAGCAAGCAATTGGGGACACGGCATCGGGCCGCGCTGGGGATGAGCGAAAATTCCGACGCGCTGGTGATTGTTGTCTCTGAAGAAAACGGCGTGATCTCGGTGGCACTGGAAGGTAAGTTGACCCGCGGCTACGACGCGGAAATGCTGCGTGAGCTTTTGGAAAAAACGCTTTTGCCTGAAAAAAGGCCGAAGATAAAAAGCCAGGATTTTGGAGGGCGATTACAAAATGAAAATTCCAAAATTCCATCTGATTCCCTTTGGCAAAACAATACCTTTTTTAAAGTTATTTCCGTTTTGATTGCCTGCATTATCTGGGTGGTAGTGGCAATGAATATGAAAACGGATATTCCCGGGAAATCCAAGAAGTTCCGGTTACGATGGACAGCCAAACCTCATTTATTACCAGAATGGGCCTTACGATCATTGGGGAGGAGGACCTGTTTGTAGATGTGACCATCGAAGGGCAGCGGCTGGTCGTTGGTAGTATCAAGCCGGAAGATATCGCTGTTTCCGTAGATCTCAGCTTAGTGAATGGCGCGGGAAGTTTCTCCCCTGCCGTTGGTAGCAGAAAACGTGTCGGGGGAAAGACTTTACTATTTCCTCCATTTTCTCCATCTACGGTCAATTTAAAATTTGACCGTATGGTTACCAAAAAGTTTAATGTGGATTTGAAAATGGAGGGACTGGTTGTCCCGGAAGAGGGTTACCTAATGGAAGAGGCTGTTGTCAGCCCAACGCAGGTATCGGTAACGGGACCGGATACGGACATTGCCCAAATTGCCCAGTGTGTGGTTTCGATCGACCATGAGGGAAGCCTGACGAAAACGACGGAGTTTACTTCGGATATCATCTTGCTGGATAAAGATGGAAATGAAATTGATTCATCCGGATTGACGATGGATGTCAAGCAGGCAGAGGTGACAGTGCCAATTTTAAAGACGGTCGACCTGCCGGTAAA
>VOFH01001231.1_pt1 | contig 24000 bp, 24 predicted proteins | sample 5384091 | NCBI WGS metagenome assembly VOFH01 (sample SAMN12384727, study PRJNA508395) | human gut metagenome | isolation source: healthy gut G | host: Homo sapiens
TTAAAACCTCTGTCACCTTCTTTATAATCTATCATTTCATCAAACGTATATTCTTTCTCCCCCACTCAAATTGATTATTCCTTTCGACTCCTGTCCGCTAGCTGAAACCAAATACATTTCAACAGTTTTCAGACCAGCCTCCGAAGTTATTTTAAATGTAGTACGGGGAATAGTAGGATTCTCATCCATTTCATCATAGATGATCTCTTCCGGATCAAAAGTGATAACCGGACGTTCTACGACATCAGTTACCGATATGGGAAGTGTTCCTGTGATAATATGATCCAGCTTATCAGTCGCTTCAATAATAAATGCTTGATAATTTGCATTGTATTCTAAGTTCTCAGACAAACTGTAGGAGTTCGGATTGAAAAAATCCGTAACAGTTTTATACTCAACAGTCACCCCTCTACAGTCTGGATTTTCATCGTTACACTCTGTAATCCCGCCTGTGACTTGATTACAGCTACTACAGGCAGATTGTCGACTTTATTCAGATCGACATCCAATTGTTCCATCGGGAATTTGATAACAGGAGCAGATGCATTTGGTTCTATGTTTTCATTGTCGTCGCCGCAAGCCACTAAGTTCAAACAAAGCCCGATTAATAAGATGGTATATAATTTACGAATCATAATAAACTCATTTTAATGTAATACTGATTATTTTGATAATAACAATATTTCTCGAAGATGTGAATAACACCATTCGTCGGTAAAATATTACTAGTCTTGGCATTGCGTTGAGGCGATTTACCATTGCTACCCGTTTCATTCACTAAGATCTTTCCTACGGCAGCCTGCCATGGGTTCTTCCAAACAGACATCGTCATCAACCCCTTTTCTCCGGGAAGCATTGTCAATACAAACATGGCTTCCACCTGCAGTTGACCGTAAGAACTATATTCCCCATCTACAATATGGTATAAAAGCATATTTTTCACCGTTTCTTTATCACAGTCTGTAATAGAGGCTATCCCGGGAAAACATTTTCACGGTATGATTGCATGGCCGTATTATTCAGAGCCAGATAAGTGTATTTATTTTCAGTCTGCGTATAATAGTCCTTTCAAGCCTGTATACTCTATAGCAGTAGTAAATTCAGAGAAGATATCCTGATGGTCCTGAAAATACTCCCAAGCAGTTACATTTACATGAGGATCGTCGACCGATGCTTCATAATCATAATTCTTTTGCAATTCCAAGTCACACCCAGCTAGCGCAATAACGCTCAACAAAAGAAAATCGTTCTATATATTGTCTTTTTCATCGTTTCAATCTTTTTTTTAATTGTTACCATAATATGGATTCTGAGTTATCTTCGGATTTTCCAAGATATGTGAATAGTGAATCGGGAAGAGTTCGTTTCCGTCCTGTTCCATTCCGTTGATCGGTTTCATCACTTCCTTCCATTTCCGGTACGCAACAAGTCAAACCACCGACGTCCTTCTCCGGCTAATTCCACCTGGCGTTCACGTAATATATAATTAACGACTTCGTCTTCAGAAGCAAAGCTAAGTGCAGTAGGAGTCAACCAGCCCGGCACGGATACTTTTTTTCACTAAATCCAAAGCTTCACCCCATTTTCCCTGATGAGCACGAGCTTCTGCTTGCAACAACATCATATCTGTGTAACGATAAATTGGATAGGCTACTTCGCATGTCTTATTCAAAGAGTTACTGATGTCACCTGCCATATATTTACGCAATTCATTTCCATTCTGGTAATCCTTCACCGTATAATCTTTGCGCAAATCACCTTTGCATATCCTTTTCATCAAAGATGCTCATAAACTTGTCGGACATGACTGCCGCACGATTTCCTGAGCCGGAAAACCATTGATACATATAACTGTAGCCATTCGTGCCGACTTCATCCATGTTGAAATGAACAAGGAAAATTAACTCTCTGGAGTTATATTCATCATTTTCCGGTGTATCATCCGAAGGCTTATTGGTGAGTTCTTCTGTGAACATTGTATGCCAAGTCTGAATAGAAGGTTCAAAGTCCACCAAACGACCTTTTGGACGATTTAATGTCAGCCATTTTATCAATGGTTTGATCGGCCAGATTATATTCTCCTGTCCACATATAAGCATCAGCCATGATGGCCCAAACACCACAGATAGAGATACGCTTGCGTTCGTAATTCTTATTACGGTTAATCAGTCCTTCCGCCTTTTTCAGGTCAGGAAGAATGACATGCTCCAGAATGTAGTTTTTATCTGTACGTCCTTGTAGATAGCCTCCGAATACTTTTCAGTGGGTTCTATAAACAAAGGTACATCTCCCCCAGACACGGATAGCATAGAAGTAAGCTAAAGCACGCAATGCATAAGCTTGTCCAAGATAATCATTCCGGTCTGCCACATCCGGCATACTAATATTGGGAATATACTTGATGGCCAGATTTGCCTGGTTAATCATTTGATACAAAGTAGTCCACTTCCCGCATTTCTCATCTGTAGACATCAGGTTGTTGATCACACGTGCCTGATCGGCCATTACCGGTGCTCCGGGAGCTACATTATCCGAACGGAACTCACCCCAATAGAAATAGTTCTCCCGTAAAGTGGAACGTAACAATCCATAGATTTCATTTATACCAGCCTTAGCGTCACGGGCAGTCTGCCACATATCACCTGCCGGAATTTCACTTACCGGTTCCTCATTCAGAAAATCAGAACAGCTATTCAATGATAGAGCCAGACATACAGCTCCAACAAAATATTTTATATTCTTCATACGATATCTTCAATTAAAAGTTTGCAGAAAAACCAATACCATATTCTCTCTTTCTCGGATAGCGGTAAGAGTCTTTACCTACCTGCAGAGGATTGTTGGTAGAAAATTCAGGATCGAATCCCGAATAGTTGGTCCATGTCAATGCATTGTTTACAAAAGCGTAGATATTTATATTCTTCAGCATCAGCTTCTTTATCCAATTTTCTGGAAGATCATAGGCCACACGTACGTTCTGTAGACGAATAAAGGAAGCGTCTTCCAGGTAGAACGAATTACCCATACGTGCATTGTTGTAATCATCATTATACGGACGCGGATAGATTGCCTGGTCGCCCGGATGCAACCACATATTATGAATTACTTCCGGTGAAGGAGTAGTTCCCGTATATTTGAACATGTTACGATTATGTTCAGCGGCATTATAAATCTGTCCTCCCAAAGAATAATAGAATCCCAAGTATAGACTAACGTTCTTCCAGGTCACCGTTGTATTCAAACCACCGGTTACATCAGGCATGGCATTACCGATCACCATACGGTCATTATCATCAATCACACCGTCACGGGTTCCTTCCGGTTCCTCCCAGTTGTAATCTCCTCCACGGAACGGTTTGCCATTCGGTAACGTTTTCTGGCGAATATCACCTGTATATTCCTTTCCATTCAACAAATATTTATATTGGAATACGCCATTTTCAAATACCGGAGTCAGTTGTTCCCATTTATCAGTAAAAGCATTCGATTCATCATATGCAAAGATACCTGCACTTTTGAATCCATAGAAGTCACCCACACGGCCGCCTTCCTGCATCCACCAGATATCACCTTCCATATATGCCTTACCTTCAGACAGCTTTTCAATACGGTTGACGTTTCTGGAGATATTGAAAGAAGCATTCCACTTCCAATCTTTCGTACGAATAATATCACCGGTAACGGCTATTTCAAAACCGCGGTTACTCATTTCACCGACATTGGTTTTCATATATGCAAAACCGGATTCTTTAGGCAATTGGTAGTTTGCCAGCAAACCATCTGTATATTTATCATAGTAATCGGCAGTGATTGTCAAACGGCTATTCCAGAAATTCAAGTCCAGCCCAAGGTTGAACTGTTTAGTTTCCTCCCATTTCAGATTGTCTTTACCGATACGAGTCGGAATAACGCCTCCCACTCCATCGTAAATAGAATTCGGAGAATAAGAGTAGATATAATCATAATTTCCAATCGCTTCATTACCTGTAATACCGATAACTTACGCGAATCTTGCCATCTTCCAGGAACTTCCTTCGAGAACTTCATAAACTTCTCGTCTGAGAAACGCCATCCCACTGACACTGAAGGGAAATTACCCCATTTGTTTTCTTTCGCAAAACGAGAAGAACCATCACGCCGCATAATGGCATTGAGCAAATATCTTCCTTTATAATCATAAGTCACGCGAGCAAAAACGGAAGCCATAGAGTGATTACTTAATGTGGAACCTGTAGATGACAAATCCAGGTTGGCGACAAACGCGTTCATTGTATAAATAAAGTCGGTAGAGGAATTCAATCCCACAAAAGTCTCATTTTCATAACGCCATTGCTGAGCACTGACACCTACCATAGCCGTAAAATTATGATCTTTTATTTTGCGCGCATAAGTAAGGATGTCTTCATTCATCCAGTTCCAGTTCAGGTAATTATAAGAATACCCTTTATTCTGTTTCTGCCATTCGTCGGTGATAAGACTAGGTTCCAGTTTTTTCGCTTATCCAGATAGAAGTTAGCATTAATATTAGCTCTAAACTTCAGATATTTGTTGAATTTGATTTCAAAGAACTGGAAGAAGTTAGCCTTATAAGAATCCGTAAAGTCGGTAGTATAATTAATTTGTGCGATGGGATTCTTCTGACCATTAAATACCCCGACCAAAGAACCATCCGGATAATAAGTATTGAAATAAGGACGACGAGTCAATACTGCACTCAATAAAGTACCTTCATTCAGACCTTTCTTTTTAGAATAAGTCAAAAGAAATACGGCTACCCATATTCATCCAGTCTGTCGGTGAATAATCTGAGTTGATACGGGTGTTCAGTCTCTGGAAGCCGGTATTCGAAATAATACCTTTCTCATTATAGTAACCGGTATTGATGAAATATTTCAGTTTCTTTGTACCGCCACCTACGCTGATATCTACTTGGTCTTTCTGTGCAGTACTTGTAATCATGTCCAGATAATCATTGTCTACATTGAAGAATGAATTCAACGGATCATCCAGAATATCAATACTTTCATCCGGATTACCTCCGCCGTATGTTTCAAAATACTCTTTACGATACTGGTCGTACAACAGACGCTCTTTACGGTTTGCCTGTGGCACCTTGTGAGACAATGTACCCCACGAGTGATTATACTTGATATCAATACGGGCTTTACCCTCCTGCCCACTCTTGGTAGTGATAATAATCACACCGTTAGCCGAACGTGAACCGTAGATCGCTGCAGAAGCCGCATCTTTCAAAATCTCCATGGAAGTGATATCATTCGTATTGATACCGTCGATACTTTCCAAAGGCACACCGTCTACGATATAAAGAGGAGTAACCCCTTCGGCAGAGAACGTGGAAGTACCACGTATTTTGATAGAAGAAGATTCACCGGGTTGTCCCGGAGCCGGACACTACCTGTACACTGGCAGTAGTACCTTGCAGTGCTTCAAAAACATTAGTAGCCATCTTTTGCTCAATAGCCTCGCTTGAGATGGAAGTAATAGCTCCCGTTACATCACGCTTTCTCATCGTACCATAACCCACCACCACTACTTCGTCCAACAACTTAGCGTTCTCTTCAAGCGTAATATTCATTGTTTTATCTTTCACTACCACATCTTTAGGGGTATACCCCATGAATGAGACAGTCAAAGTAACTCCCTTCTTTGAAACATTCAATGAGAAATTACCATCCAAATCCGTAATTGTCCCATTAGATGTTCCTTTCTCCATCACATTGGCGCCAGGCAAAGGAAATCCTGTTTTATCTACCACCACTCCTTTCACCGTAAATCCGCCTTGAGCATAAGTCGGACTAACAAAGGAAAAGAGACTCAAGGAAATCAAAAGGAACGACTGAAGCAACCGCACTTTTGTCCTACTCTGCAAATTTTTCATAACTAGAATAAAATTAAATTGGTTAATTATTAAGGTTTGACTCACTACTTAATTAATTAGGAAAATACATTGAGTCTCTCCCGTAAGATGCTATCTTTTATTTATCACATAAATAATCGTCTTTCATAATACTACACAATAATTATTATATTAGAATAAAGATTACACAGCACCCGGTCTACCAAATTAAAGTGTGTGCGTACACACCTAACCAAAGAAAACTCAAGTACAAGCTGGCATGATCCAACGCCACAAAAAGTATCACATTTGAATATATTGCACCCTATCGAATTGTTCGTTTTATCTAGTCTAAAAATTCAGATGACTTATTTTAATCACTTCACAGAGGGTTCGGAGGGGGATTATTAGCTTTTCGGTATTGTGTAGGAGCAATACGAAAAGTTCTTTAAAACATTTATTGAAGTATTGAGGATTTCCAAATCCCAACCGGTAAGCAATATCCGATATATTCATCTCCGGAGAATTCTGCAGAAAATATGCTGCTTTCTTCAGACGCAGATTCATGATAAAATTATTTGGCGTACTTCCCGTGATACCTTTTATCTTCTGGAATAAGACAGTACGTCCCACCCCCATCTCCCGTGAGAAGACATCTACACTGAATTCGGGATTTTCCATATTATCTTCCACTACCTGCGTCGCTTGTTCGATAAACCTCTGATCGAGTTCATTCGTTGCAATCTTCTCCGCTTTGCTATCCAGTTGATGGGCATATTTATTCTGTAAGAGTCTGCGGGTATTAATCAGATTATTGCATTGCATAACCAACCGCCGCATATTAAATGGCTTTACCACATAAATATCCGCTCCAATTCTCAATCCTTCCAATTCACGTTCGGGCGCACTAAGGGCAGTCAGAAGAACGACAGGGATATGGCAGGTTTCTATATTGTTCTTAATCTTGGCACATAACTCTGTTCCGGGCATTCCGGGCATCATGATATCCGAAATAACCAGGTCGGGTTGCATTACCTTTACTTTCTCGTACCCTTCCTTGCCATCACTTGCAGTTTCAACCGTATACAACGGAGAGAAGATATCTACAAGGATATTTCTGATTTCTTCATTATCATCAATCACCAGTAATTTACAGTCTGTAGTCCCGTTTTCACTTTGGGCCGACTGCACTTCTTTAATCAACGCTTCTTTATCTTCCGAATAATAAATATATTCCTTATCCTGCTCCGGTTCAATCCGGGAAACAGAAGAATCAAAGTGAGCATCCCCTTTCTTCAGAGTGACCTTAAACAAGAACCTTTTCCCAGCTGACTTTCTACTGTTATATCTCCCTGGTGAGCTTTCACAATACCCTGACTTAAAGCCAGCCCGATACCAGTTCCTCCATACTGTCCTATATTCTCAACCTGATAGAACCGTTCGAATATCTTCACGTAGTCTTCCTCGGATATTCCCGCACCATTATCTGAAACGGAAAACATACATTCCTCCGCTCCATCAGCCAATTCCATACGGATAGTTCCACCGTCTGAAGTATATTTAAAAGCATTAGATAGCAAATTATTAACCACCTTCTGTATTTGCATCCGGTCTCCCCACACGAGGCATTGCTCGCAGTCGGCATGCAAAACAAACGAAATATTCCTGTTAGCAGCCAATTCTTTGAACAATACATAATGCTCTTTGAGTAAAGAATATAAATCAAATTGAGAAACTTTCAGTTTCAAAAGTCCCTGCTCCTGTTTCCGGAAATCAAGCAGCTCCGTAATCAATGATTTCAGGTTACCGGCATTTTTATGTATATTCAAGTTTCGAATAAGCATAGGTAGACAACTTGCCGGAATTCAGCAACAGATCAACCTGCACCAGGATAAGGGTAATAGGGGTTCTGATTTCATGTGAAATATTAGTAAAGAAACGCAGTTTGGACTGATTCATTTCTTCAATATACTGCTTCTCACGAAGTTCAAAGTCCAACGAGGTTTTCAAGAACAGCCGAATTCTATATTCTCTCACTACAAAGAATAGAATCGTCAGAATCACACACGCATAAATTGTATAGGCCCACCAGGTGGCATAAAAGGTGGTGTGATCGTTATATGAAGAGATCTGATTACTTCCGGAAAGTTCTTCAATCTGATCTCAAAAACATAATCGCCCGGAGATATATTTGTATAGGTAATATCATTCCCCAAACGGTTCTCGCTCCATTCATCATTATACCCCATCAACCGATATTCTACCTCACCACCGCCTATATGCAGAAAATTATCTGTTGAGAAACCGATAGAAAACACATTTTGCAAGTAATTCAATTTGATCCGTCCGGTATAGGCAAAGGATTTATTTAAAATACCGGTTTGATCGCCTGTTGTTATCTCTTTGTTGTTGACATACAAATGAGCCAACTCCAGATCGTATATTTTCGGAGGATAATACAGACTACTTTCACGAATGGTTACCAATCCGGTAGCTCCTCCCATATAAATATCATGGTTGCGGGATACATGCATGGATTTCCGGTTCACAAGAGTCAGCGGGAATCCGGTTTTAGAATTGAAGTTTATCACTTTCCCCTCTTTCTGTTCCAGCATTGACAATCCATGCCCGGTACCAATCAATAAATTCCCGGAAGGGTTTTCCCCCAGTACCCTGATATTTTCTCCCGACAACACACTTTCAGGAGTATGTAAACGAAACAAACGTTCTTTCTTATCCAGCAAGAAAAGTCCGTTGCCATGTGTCCCTACCCAAATATTTCCCTTTCGATCTTCATAGATAACATTGACCAACTCTTTTTGAGATCTGACCCGTTTCTTCAGACTTATCCTATACGTTTCAAACCGCTTTTCATCAATCGCATAAGCTACACAACCGTCGTCGGCAGCAAACCATACCGGTTTTTCGAATCAAGCAATAGGGTGTTATAATTATGTGTAAACAGTTCCTTCTGATGAAACAACACCTCGGATTTCAAGGTCTGTTTATCCAAACTCACAATAGCGGATGTTGTCCCGACATACAATTTACGAGGAGTATCCGCCAAGGCAAACAGGGCTTCTCCCACACTTTCCTCTCCAAGCGGTTCGAGATTATAGATATCATTCCGATAGTTGTTAAGATGAAAACAATTCACCTTATTGGTAAAGTCGGCTGCAATCCATAAGCAATTATTAGCCTCATCAAAAACAATATCTTTCAAGTAGTCCGTACTGAAATGATATCCCGTATGCGAATTAAAATGCTTGAATCTTTCTTGTTCCGGTTGATATAAATCCAGTCCTCCACCTTCTGTGCAAATCCATATATTTCCGGCTTTATCTTCTGCCATAGCGCCCACAACCGGAAAGGACAATCCGGTATCCGAAGCATGATAATGCACAAAATGCTGATATTCCGGAGAGAAGAAGTTTACCCCGCCCCAATAAATCCCCACCCAAACAGTTCCTTGTTTGTCCATATAAAGAGAAGTCACCGAACGATTGGACATAGCCCCCACCCGGTTAGATCCGCCTGATAATGAAATATTTTCCCGGTAGCCACCTCAATCTTACTCAATCCGCTTCTGTAACCTACCCATATATTCCCTTCCAAATCCTGACATAACGCTCTCGCCATATCGTCCCGAACCGTGTAAACACTCTTATCATTATATTCATAATGATGTATGACTGCACCTTGAGGTGAAAAACAGAAAACACCATGATCCTGCGAACCAATCCAAATATTCTGATCGTTACTTTTTATCAGTTTCATCACTTTAATTCCGGGCAAGTGAAGTGACATCGATCCGCAAGTATCTACACGCATCACCCCACCCTCTTTCAAAGCAATCCAGAGACTTCCTTCGGAACCTTCCACCATCGTCGGCCCGGTGTCCGGCAAATGTACCTCCGCATACATGGGTTTCACGGAACGGGTATTCTTATCATATAAGAACAGTTTCCCCCTTCTGCAATCCACACTCCCGTCTTTCCTTTGGCAAGAGTGGAGGGAGAAGTCACCGGAAGAATATAATATTTCTCCGTTTCAAGGTCGAACTGGAAAAGTCCCGTAGAGGTCAAGAGAAAAGACTTCCCTGACCGTCCTCCACCATTTGAGTCACATATAAATTACCATAACTGATAGAGTCGTTATGAAAGTGGTTGAAGACTTTGATGTGATTGCCATCGAAACAATTCAGCCCGTCCAGAGTGGCAATCCATATACGCGACTTCTCATCCTGGCAAATATCGCTCACCGTTATTTGCGACAATCCATCTTCCACACCCAATGTTCTGAACTTGTATTCCTGTGATCGAAGAGGAAATATAAATCCTAAAAGAGATAGCAGAATAAGAAAATGGATCTTAGATAGTCTTTGTTCGCGCATATCAAGAATGATGGTTTATAGCACACATTAATCTTCGTCACAAAAGTAACAGTTTTTATGATATTCCCAAAATCAGAGCAAAATAACTGATAGATATAGACTTCACCCTATTTATTCTTCCCGTCCGAACGAACGATACTCCAACGGGAGTTAGCCCCGTACGTTTCTTGAAGAAAGAGAAAAAATATTCAGTAGACTGGAAACCCAGAAAAAAAGAAATCTCTTTCACTGACTGAGAAGTACCTACTAACATTTGTTTGGCTTTACGGAGTTTCAATTCTTGAAAATATTTGGCCGGAGCATAACCAGTATATTCCTTGAAAACACGTCGAAACCATGAATAACTGATGTTAAGCCGCATTGCTAACTCTTCCGGATCTACATTACCGGAAACATTTTCATTCATGATGATTTTCGCCTGTTCGATCTTCTGATCCACATCACTCATCTCGAAAACTTTATTCTTGGAGACAGAAAGAATCATACCTATCATGTGGAGCACAATGCCGGAAAGATACTGTTGTGCGGAAATCTTATCCGCTTCAGCTACAGCAAGAGCACGGGAGAATAATGAGACTAACTCTTCATTAAGGCCTATTTCCAATATTTGCTGTTCCTGCGACAAAAAGCATCATCAACAATGGCGTCTATCATAGGCCCCTCAAAGCCGATGTAATATTCCGTCCAACCAGTCTGCCGCAACGGGCGATAAGTATGCCATTGTCCGGGAAACAATACCATCAGCCTCCATGTCATTTACAATCAGATATTTAAATTCCAATCCCAAACTATTATCCTCGATCATACCAGTGTGTTTTCATGTAATTGAGTTGGACAAAAATAGGAATTATTTTCAGAAATCGTATGCTAAGAAACAAAAACACCCGGAGTCGTCTTTTTGGATACATCCGGATGTTTCTCACAAACAAATCTTATTTAAACATTAAAATGCTTTGCGATATAATACTTCAATGTCTTCAACTGATGTAGGACGAGGGATTACCACCCGTACAAACATCATTAAAAGCAGCTACAGCCAGTGCAGGGATATCTTCTTCCTTCACATTGATTTCATGCAATTTCTGCGGGATACCGATACTGAGAGAAAGAGATTTTACCGCTTCAATAGCCGCTTTTACTCCTTCTGCCTCACTCATTCCGGCAGTATCTACCCCCATAGCTTTCGCTATATGAATATATTTCGGAGCCGCCGGAGATTCAGCATTGTATTCCATCACATACGGTAACAGCAAGGCATTGGCTACTCCGTGAGGAGTATCATAGAACGCGCCCAACGGATGAGCCATCGAGTGAACAATTCCTAAACCGACATTCGAGAATCCCATACCGGCAATATATTGCGCCTGCGACATTGCTTCGCGGGCCGCCACATCTTTACCATTATCCACAGCTGCTTTCAAGTTTTGTGCAATCATTTCAATCGCTTTCAATTCGAACATATCGCTCATTACCCAGGCACCCGGAGTAATATAACTTTCGATGGCATGAGTCAACGCATCCATACCGGTAGCGGCAGTCAGCCCCTTCGGCATGGAGTACATCAGTTCGGGATCCACGATAGCCACAGCAGGAATATCGTTCAGGTCTACACACACCATCTTCTTACGTGCATCTTCATCGATAATCACGTAATTGATAGTAACCTCGGCAGCCGTTCCTGCAGTAGTAGGCAGTGCGAAGGTAGGAACAGCCTTATGTTTGGTATCAGCCACACCTTCCAAAGATTTCACATCTGCGAAATCCGGATTGTTCACTACAATACCAATCCCCTTTGCCGTGTCGATAGAAGAACCACCACCCAAAGCTACGATAAAGTCTGCACCGGAAGCCTTATAGGCAGCCACACCATTCTGCACATTAGCAATGGTAGGATTGGCTTTTACATCACTGTAAAGTTCATACGGAATATGATTGTCATCGAACACTTTAATGATTTCGGCCGCCACACCAAATTTGATAAGGTCTTTATCTGTACAAAAAAGGCTTTCTTAAAGCCACGTCTGGCTGCTTCCACAGCAATCACACTTCGGCATCCGGCACCGAAGTAAGAAGTTTCATTTAAAATAATGCGATTCATGGTTGTGTTATTTTGTTTAAAGGGTTAACCGCAACATCTCCTATTGTAGGAAATATTGCGGTCGCTAAAGTAGATAAATTCAATGATTAATACAAATATTATTTAGGAAGATTGAAAGCAACAGTCATTTCCTTCATCTGTTCCTGACTCATGCCATCCGGTTCGAAGCCCATGTTCTTGGCTGCAATATAGATCAAAGCAGATTTATTCAACACATCAATCTGGTCGAATGCCTGCATCGCATCGCAATCTACTGCAAATACGCCATGCTTTTCCCACATCACGACATCGTAATCCTGCAACTCCTTGATCGTAGCTTCCGCCAATTCTACAGAACTAGGCAATTTATAAGGAATGATACCCAAGCCTCGCGGGCAGAATGCCTTTGTCTCCGGAATCATGCTCCACAACATATTGGTAGCCACATCTTTTTCCAGAAACTTCTTACAATGTGTCATTGCAATCAGTTCAATCGGGTGCGTATGCACGGAAGCCTTATAAGGAGAGTTCTTACTCAACAAGTCATTGTGTACACTCAGGTGAGAAGGCAATTCCGATGTCGGAGCCACCGCCTCATCAGCGATAATCACATAGCTGGCACAGTCATCCAGAATCCGGATTACCGAACCATTCTCCATCGGCCAGCGAGCTAAATCACGCATACGCTTATTAGTTCCCTTGCAGTAGAAATAACATCCTTTCAGATAAGGAAGAGTCACACCGATAGACCTTACTTCGCTGATCGGTTTCATCTGACGGATTTCATCGTCTACAAACTCTGTGATATTAACAGTGATATTACCACCGTTACGTTCAGCCCATCCTTTCTGCCACAAGTAGCCGGCAACTTCAGCCACCTTATTTACCTCTTTGGCAAGTGCCGGACGATTCTCTAAAATTGATTTCATATATATTTATTATTTAAAACAAATTTGCCGCGGGAATAAAAACCAGCGTAAGAAAATCTAAATTTTTAAAACACCAGCAGTCCACAAACCAGCACAGTGATTGTTTTCGCAGATACTCCCTTCCATTCTTTCAGAATAATCCCCCAGACATTACTAAATGTGACATTCAATGCCATCAGGATACACCAGGAAAAAGCCAGTAATACGGGGCTTTCGGCAAGAAAGCTCTTTCCCATTTCCAGTCCGAAGAACTGCATATACCACAGCACACCGGCCAACGCACAGAATACTAAATTGTTACTCCACACTTTCCCTTTAGCATAGTCATTCATGGATTTATTAGTCACATTCTGTTGCAAACAATAAATTGCATTTGTCAGGAACCCTCCGAATGTAACCAGAAAGATAACAGGAAGACCTGCATAAAGTCCTTCAACTCCTCCCGCTAATGCAGCCTCCTTGATAGGTGTCCCGGCATCCAGTCCCAAAGCGAAACAGGCACTCATCACACCTGCCAGCAACGCTACCAACAATCCCTTTGTCAATGCAAAGTCTTTCACAGCAGCACGCTTTTCTTCTTCGCTCATGTTTTGCGCACGCAAACTACCGGCATAGCCGATAATCGCAATACCGGCTAACGTAATACAAACACCTAGCAGAAGAACCAGTCCGTTACCTTCGAACAAGTTTGTACCTGCAAAAAGAGCCGGAAGGAGGGTTCCGAAACCGGCACAAGTCCCTAATGAGATACTCTGTCCCAGTGCAACCCCCAAATAGCGCATGGAAAGTCCGAAAGTCAATCCGCCTACTCCCCATAATATGCCATACAAGATGCTCATTCCAGCACCTCCCGCTCCCCACAAGTCGAACAAACTGCCTCCTTCGGACACCCCCAGCAGTGAACCCAGGAATGGAAACACCAACCAGGCAAACACACCTTGTACTAACCAGAAGCTTTCCCAGCTCCACTCCTTCACCTTTTTAATAGGTACATATGAACTGGACTGGCAAAAGCTACCGATGGCTATAATCACAAGCCGATCAAAATATCCATAACTTATCGTTTAGAAGTTACTTCAGCTTCGTACTTTTCGATCTCCGCAATGAAATCTTCACCTACAGGAACATTATTCTTCAAGCAGAACATATCCCATACTGCATTCCATGGAAGCGCTTTTTCTTCTTCGAGCAGAGCCAGACGCTGGAATCCCTGTCCGTTAGCTTCGTATTCACGCAACTTAGCAATCGGTTCGAGCAAAGCACGTGTCATACATTTCTGTGCAGCACGGCTACCGATAACGTAAGCACCAATACGATTGATAGAAGCGTCGAAATAGTCAAGACCATAATGTACACGATCCTAGCACCACAACGAACGATTTCGCTGAACAGTTCCATTGTCGGATCATCCATAATGGTTACGTGGTCTGAATCCCAACGTACCGGACGGCTTACGTGCAACATCAATTCGGGCACATAAAGCAACAGTGAAGATACTTTATCAGCTACACTTTCTGTCGGGTGGAAGTGACCGGTATCCAAAGTGATCATCTTATTGCGAGAAGCACCGTAGCCGATGTAGAAGTCATTAGAACCTACTGTATAGCTTTCCAGACCGATACCGAACACCTTAGATTCGATGCAATCCTTCATATTCTTATATCCTGTAGCGAAGATCTGATCCAAAGAATCTTTCAGCAACGCACGATATTTCATACGGTTTACAGTGATATCCTTGCTTCCGTCGTGTACCCAAAGATTCATGATACAAGGGTCACCCTGCGCCTTACCCATTTCTTCGGCCACAGCACGACAGCGTTTCGTATGTTCAATCCAGAACTGGCGGATACCTTCATCAGGGTTGGAGAGTGACAAATCGCCCGATTTCGGATGAGAGAAAGAGGTAGAGTTGAAATCAAGCTTCATGTTATGTTCTTTACCCCACTCGATCCAGCTCTTGAAGTGTTCCGGTTCTACCTGATCGCGGTCAACCACCTTGCCTTGGAAATCTCCGTAAATCTCATGCAAGTTCAAGCGGTGAGTACCTGGAATATAAGAAGCGGCTTTCAAGATGTCGGCACGCAACTCATCAATGTTACGAGCTTTACCCGGATAATTACCGGTTGCCTGGATACCTCCGGTCAATGAACCGGCCTGTACTTCAAATCCTGCAACGTCATCAGCCTGCCAACAATGAAGTGACAGATGAAAATCCTGCATGGTTTTCAATACCTTTTCGGTATCTACACCTACTGCTGCATAGCGTTCAGCAGCAATCTCATACGCTTTCTGAATCATTTCTTCTTTTTTCATGATATTCTTTTATTAAAATGATTATTCCACCGGTTATCTAATTAATTATCGAACGCAGTTTTTAAAGTGGATATAAGCCGCATCCCAAGCTTCCGTATCTTGTGGATGATAAGTTTTTAAAGGAACAGACCGCTGAATTAGCCGGCGCATACCGGCAATATCCGTTGCTTCACCCGCTGCCATAGCCTGAATCATCACATTACCGATGGCAGTTGCTTCAGACGGTCCCTGCCACCACAGGAATTCCGATAGCATTGGCAGTAAACTGGTTCAGCAAATCATTCCGGCTACCTCCGCCAATCACGTGCAATGTTTCAATCGGACGGGGAGAAAGTGAACGTAAGTTCTCCAATACCTGACGATAACGCAAAGCCAGACTCTCAAAAATACAACGCACTACTTGTCCACGTTGTTCGGGAACAGGCTGTCCAGTGGCATGGCAATAGGCAGCAATCGATTTTTCCATATTCGCAGGGTTTACAAAGCAATCATCATCCGGATTAATCAGACTACGGAACGGCTCACAAGCATCCGCCTCATTGATTAATTCAGGATAACTTGTATCTCCCCAATTCAGACGGCAACGTTCCAGCAACCACATTCCACAGATATTCTTCAATAGACGGATAGTTCCTTCCACGCCACCTTCATTGGTAAAGTTCAACGCTTCCGTTTCAGCATTAATCACCGGAGCATCCGTTTCAACTCCCATCAGTGACCAGGTTCCGCTACTCAAATAAGCAAAATTACGGTCTAACGCTGGAACAGCGGCAACAGCAGCCCCCGTATCATGTCCGATCACAGCAATCACAGGCACAGCTCCCAATCCGGTTATTTTTTGTACTTCTTCCGTCAATACCCCGACTTTTTCACCCGGGAATACAAAACGACCGAATTCTTCTCACTCAATCCAACCGCTTTCAGCAACTCCGGCTCCAAACGTCGTGTCTGTGCATTCACCAGCTGGGCTGTCGAAGCAATCGTATATTCCGTCACCATCTCTCCGGTAAGCATATAACTCAACGCATCCGGCATAAACAGAATTTTATCTGCCGCCTCCAATGCACTGTCATGATTGCGACGTAAAGTATCTAATTGGAAAAGTGAATTAAAATTCATAATCTGAATACCCGTTTTACCATAGACTTCGCTACGAGAAATACGGGAGAAGAGGGCTTCCGGTGCTCCTACCGTATGCGGATCACGATATGCATAAGGCTGGCGAAGCAGGTTACCGTCTTTTCCGACACATACAAAATCCACCCCCCAAGTATCAATACCGATAGAGGCTATAGATTCACCGCGGTGGGCAACCAACTTCAGTCCGTCAATAATATGGCGATATAATGCATAAATATCCCAATAGAAATGACCACCCACCTCAATCAGATGGTTAGGAAAACGATTAATCTCTTCCAGATTTAATCCGCCTTCGATGAAAGTTCCTAAGATTGTACGGCCGCTCGTTGCGCCCAGGTCGACTGCAAAAAAGTTTTGTTTCATGGTATTCTGTACTATATATTTAAGGTATCCATTTACCTACATGGCAAAGATAGGCGATTCCCTCCTCCCTTCCCTTATGTATTTTGATTGAAAGGGTATACATTTTGACACAAAACATAAAGCAGGCTCTCACCGTTTAGCATATTTTTCACTTTTATGCAAAAAAACTTTGGTTTTATGCATCTTTTCTCCGAAATAATGCATACTTTTGCGCCATTCTTAGAATAATTATACAATGAAGAAGAAAGCAAATCGGTTAGACGCCATCAAAATGATTATCTCAAGCAAGGAGCTCGGTTCACAGGAAGAACTGCTGCAAGAGTTGAACCGTGAAGGCTACGAACTGACACAGGCCACCCTCTCCCGCGACTTGAAACAACTGAAAGTAGCCAAGGCTGCCAGTATGAACGGGAAGTACGTATACGTGCTGCCGAACAACATTATGTATAAACGCTCCACCGATCAGAGTGCCGGCGAAATGTTGCGAAGTAACGGATTCATTTCCTTGCAATTTTCAGGCAACATCGCCGTTATCCGCACCCGCCCGGGTTACGCCAGCAGTATGGCTTACGATATCGACAACAATGAATTCAGCGAAATACTGGGAACCATTGCCGGCGATGATACTATCATGTTGGTGTTGCGTGAAGGAGTTGCGACAAGCAAGATTCGCCAGCTTTTGTCACTCATCATTCCGAACATTGAATAACTATACATATTTATATATATAAAGAAATGGACACTCAACAAATAGATGTTATGGTAGCCGACGCCTCACATGAGGTTTACGTTGACACTATTTTGGAAACTATCAGAAATGCTGCCGCCGTGCGAGGAACGGGAATCGCAGAACGCACACACGAATACGTAGCGACTAAAATGAAAGAAGGTAAAGCAATAATCGCGCTCTGTGGCGACACATTCGCCGGATTCACCTATATCGAATCATGGGGAAACAAGCAATACGTGGCTACCTCCGGTCTGATCGTACATCCCGATTTCCGTGGTTTGGGGCTGGCAAAACGCATCAAACAGGCTTCCTTCCAACTGGCACGTCTCCGATGGCCGAAAGCTAAGATTTTCAGTCTGACATCCGGAGCCGCAGTGATGAAAATGAACACCGAACTAGGATACGTCCCCGTTACTTTCAATGAACTGACAGACGACGAATCATTCTGGAAAGGATGCGAAGGCTGCACCAACCACGATATACTGGTAGCTAAAAACCGTAAGTTCTGCATCTGCACAGCTATGCTGTACGACCCGACAGATCCACGGAACATTAAAAAAGAACAAGAAAGAAATAACATTTAAAAGATACAGCACTATGGAAGAAAAGAAGAAAAAAGTAGTGGTGGCATTCAGCGGCGGACTGGACACATCGTTCACCGTCATGTACCTCGCTAAAGAAAAAGGTTATGAAGTATATGCAGCTTGTGCCAATACGGGCGGTTTCAGCGAAGAACAACTGAAAACAAACGAAGAAAACGCCTACAAACTGGGAGCGGTAAAATACGTAACGCTGGACGTTACTCAGGAATACTACGAAAAGAGTCTGAAATATATGGTTTTCGGAAATGTGCTGCGTAATGGTACTTACCCGATCTCTGTCAGCTCCGAACGTATCTTCCAGGCATTGGCTATCGCACGTTATGCCAACGAAATCGGTGCGGATGCCATTGCCCACGGTTCTACCGGAGCAGGTAATGACCAGATTCGTTTTGACATGACTTTCCTTGTACTGGCGCCGAATGTAGAAATCATCACGCTGACCCGTGATATGGCATTGAGTCGTCAGGAAGAAATTGACTACTTGAACAAACATGGTTTCAGCGCGGACTTCACCAAACTGAAATATTCATATAACGTAGGTCTGTGGGGTACCTCTATTTGTGGTGGTGAAATCCTCGACTCCGCACAAGGGCTACCCGAAACAGCTTACCTGAAACACGTAGAAAAGGAAGGCAGCGAACAACTCCGCCTGACTTTCGAAAAAGGAGAACTGAAAGCTGTCAACGATGAGAAATTCGATGACCCGATCAAAGCGATCCAGAAGGTAGAAGAGATCGGCGCCGCTTACGGTATCGGCCGTGACATGCATGTGGGCGACACAATTATCGGTATCAAAGGCCGCGTAGGTTTCGAAGCCGCCGCCCCGATGCTGATTATCGGTGCTCACCGTTTCCTTGAGAAATACACATTGAGCAAATGGCAGCAGTACTGGAAAGACCAAGTAGCCAACTGGTACGGTATGTTCCTCCACGAAAGCCAATATCTGGAACCAGTTATGCGTGATATCGAAGCGATGTTGCAGGAAAGCCAACGCAACGTAAACGGTACAGCGATTCTCGAGCTTCGCCCGCTTTCTTTCTCTACCGTAGGTGTAGAATCGGAAGACGACCTCGTGAAAACGAAATTCGGAGAATATGGTGAAATGCAAAAAGGTTGGACTGCCGAGGATGCAAAAGGCTTTATCAAGGTAACTTCCACTCCGTTACGTGTTTACTATAACAACCATAAAGACGAAGAGATATGATTAAAGCAGGAATCATTGGTGGCGCAGGATATACGGCAGGCGAACTAATCCGCCTGTTACTCAACCATCCGGAAACTGAAATCGTATTTATCAACAGCAGCAGTAATGCCGGAAACAGAATTACTGACGTACACGAAGGCTTGTATGGAGAAACAGATCTAAGATTCACCGACCAGTTACCTCTGGACGAAATTGATGTTCTTTTCTTCTGTACCGCTCACGGTGACACGAAGAAATTCATGGAAAGCCATAACATACCGGAAGATTTGAAAATCATTGACCTTTCCATGGACTACCGTATCAAGAGTGACGACCATGACTTTATCTACGGTCTGCCGGAACTGAACCGACGAGCTACCTGTACGGCAAAGCACGTGGCCAATCCCGGTTGTTTCGCCACCTGTATCCAACTCGGCCTGCTCCCGCTAGCCAAAAATCTGATGTTGACAGGCGATGTTTCGGTCAATGCCATCACCGGAAGTACGGGTGCCGGCGTGAAACCGGGAGCTACCAGTCATTTCAGTTGGCGAAACAATAACATCAGTGTGTACAAGGCATTCGAGCATCAACACGTTCCGGAAATCAAGCAGTCACTGCAACAATTACAGAACAGCTTTGACTCCGACATTGACTTTATCCCGTATCGTGGCGATTTCCCTCGCGGCATTTTCGCTACCCTTGTGGTAAAGACCAAAGTAGCCCTCGAAGAAATCGTCCGTATGTACGAAGAATATTACGCCAAAGACTCATTTGTACATATTGTAGATAAGAATATAGACCTCAAACAGGTAGTCAACACCAACAAATGCCTGATACATCTTGAGAAACATGGCGACAAGCTATTGATAATCTCCTGTATCGACAACTTGCTGAAAGGTGCCAGTGGACAAGCGGTTCATAACATGAACCTGATGTTTAATCTGGAAGAAACCGTAGGACTACGTTTGAAGCCGAGTGCTTTTTAAAAACAAAAGAATTATGAAATTATTCGATGTATATCCTTTATATGATATCAACATAGTCAAAGGGAAAGGCTGTAAAGTCTGGGATGAAAACGGAACCGAATACTTAGACCTTTACGGAGGTCATGCCGTTATCTCTATCGGACACGCACATCCTCACTATGTGGAGATGATTAGCAATCAGGTAGCTAACCTCGGTTTCTATTCAAACTCAGTAATCAATAAGCTGCAGCAACAGGTGGCCGAACGACTGGGAAAGATTTCCGGTTACGAGGATTACAGCCTGTTCCTGATAAACAGCGGAGCCGAGGCGAATGAGAACGCTCTGAAACTGGCTTCTTTCCATAACGGACGTACCAAAGTCATTTCTTTCAGCAAAGCCTTCCACGGACGTACTTCACTGGCAGTAGAAGCGACCAACAATCCGTCTATCATTGCACCTATTAACAACAACGGTCATGTTGTTTATCTTCCTCTGAACGACGTCGAAGCCATGAAGCAGGAACTGTCTCGGGGAGATATATGTGCCGTTATCATTGAAGGAATACAAGGTGTAGGAGGGATCAAGATACCGACTACCGAATTTATGCAGGAACTTCGCAAAGCTTGCACCGAAACCGGAACGATTCTGATTCTGGACGAAATCCAGAGCGGATACGGACGTAGCGGTAAATTCTTCGCCCACCAGTATGCTGATATCAAGCCAGACATCATCACCGTAGCCAAAGGAATCGGTAACGGCTTCCCAATGGCAGGCGTATTGATTAGCCCGATGTTTAAACCGGTATACGGACAATTGGGAACGACTTTCGGCGGAAACCACCTGGCCTGCTCGGCAGCTCTTGCCGTAATGGACGTCATCGAACAGGACAATCTGGTAGAAAATGCAGCTAAGGTTGGTAACTACCTGCTGGAAGAACTCAAGAAATTCCCGCAAATCAAAGAAGTGCGCGGACGCGGACTGATGATCGGACTCGAATTTGAAGAACCGATCAAGGAATTGCGTAGCCGCCTCATCTACGACGAACACGTATTTACCGGCGCAAGCGGCACGAATGTACTTCGCCTGTTCCCCCTCTCTGTCTCAGCATGGAGGAAGCCGACGAATTCCTTGCCCGGTTCAAGAAAGTACTCTAATTGCTCATTCTGATTAATAAACAGCCAACAATAAAAGCAGCCTTTACAAGAAAACGATTTCTTATTCAGGCTGCTTTTTGTTTTTTCGTAATTAACCGTTACCTTTGCCTGTGACAACTCATTAAAAACAAGCGTATATGAAAATAGCCATTATCGGTGCAGGAAATATGGGCGGTTCAATCGCCCGTGGCCTAGCAAAAGGAAGCCTGATAGCAGATTCGGACATCATCGTATCCAATCCCAGTGCCGGGAAACTAGAGAGACTGAAAAAGGAATTTCCGAGTATCTCTACCACAAACAATAACGCAGAAGCCGCCACAGGAGCAGACATTGTCATTCTAGCCGTCAAACCGTGGCTGATGCAACCGGTCATGCGCGAGTTGAAACTAAAAAGCAAACAGATACTTATCTCGGTAGCCGCCGGTATCAGCTTTGAAGAACTGGCTCATTACGTCATCGCACCGGAAATGGCAATGTTCCGTCTGATTCCGAACACGGCCATCAGCGAACTGGAAAGCATGACACTGGTCGCCGCACGTAATACGAATGACGAACAGGACCAATTTATCCTCCGCCTATTCAGCGAAATGGGAACAGTCATGCTGATTCCCGAAGATAAAATAACAGCAGCCACCGCATTGGCTTCCTGCGGCATTGCCTACGTATTGAAATATATCCAGGCAGCTATGCAAGCCGGCATCGAAATGGGACTCCGCCCCAAAGACGCCATGCAAATGATAGCGCAATCCCTGAAAGGAGCTGCTGCATTGATTCAAAACAACGACACCCACCCCAGCGTAGAAATCGACAAAGTGACTACACCGGGCGGAATCACAATCAAAGGGATCAACGAACTGGAACACAACGGCTTTACTTCCGCCATTATCAAAGCGATGAAAGCCTCCAAATAACGCCACAAAATTATTAATCATAAAATACCAACCACTTGTATGAATGACCAAATTAAACAAATAGCAGAACGCCTCCGCGGACTACGCGACGTACTCGAACTGACTTCTGAGGATATCGCCCGCGACAGTGACATTTCTGCTGAAGAGTACCGACTCGCAGAAACTGGAGAATACGATATTTCTGTCAGTATGTTGCAGAAAATAGCCCGTACCTACAATGTCGCCCTCGATGCCCTGATGTTCGGCGAAGAACCCAAAATGAGCAGCTACTTTGTAACCCGCGCCGGCAAGGGAACCAGTATCGAACGTACGAAAGCCTACAAATACCAGTCACTGGCAGCCGGATTCATGAACCGTACCGCCGACCCGTTCATCGTCACCGTTGAACCGAAAGGAGATGACGAGCCGATCCATTACAACAAGCATAACGGTCAGGAGTTCAACCTCGTACTCGAAGGACGTATGCTTATCAACATCGAAGGCAAGGAAATCATCCTCAACCAAGGAGACAGCATTTATTTTAACTCCAAACTTCCACATGGCATGAAAGCGCTCGACGGCAAAACGGTACGTTTTCTGGCAGTAATTATGTAATAACATCATGGTAGAAAGATTTTTATCACAGACCTCCTTTACCTCACAAGAGGATTTCATCAAGAACCTGAAAATAAACGTCCCGGAAAACTTCAACTTCGGTTATGACGTAGTAGATGCCTGGGCTGCCGAACAGCCCGACAAGAACGCTTTACTGTGGACAAATGACAAAGGCGAAAGCCGACAGTTCTCATTTGCCGACATGAAACGTTATACGGATATGACGGCTTCTTATTTCCAAAGTCTGGGCATCGGCCGTGGCGACATGGTTATGCTGATCCTGAAACGCCGCTACGAGTTCTGGTATAGCACGATCGCCCTTCACAAACTGGGAGCAACCGTCATTCCGGCCACTCATCTGCTGACTAAGAAAGATATAGTCTACCGTTGCAACGCCGCTGATATCAAGATGATTGTGGCTGCCGGTGAAGGAATCATCCTCCAACATATCAAGGACGCCCTGCCCGAGTGCCCTACCGTAGAAAAGCTGGTCAGCGTCGGTCCCGAGATTCCGGAAGGATTCGAAGACTTCCACGCAGGGATTGAGAGCGCCGCCCCGTTTGTACGTCCCCGCCATGCAAACACCAATGATGACATCTCACTGATGTATTTTACTTCCGGCACGACCGGCGAACCCAAAATGGTAGCACATGACTTTACCTATCCGTTGGGACATATCGTAACCGGTAGTTTCTGGCATAATCTGGACGAAAACAGCCTTCACCTTACTATCGCCGATACAGGCTGGGGCAAGGCCGTGTGGGGAAAGCTCTACGGACAATGGATTG
>VOFH01001285.1_pt1 | contig 24000 bp, 33 predicted proteins | sample 5384091 | NCBI WGS metagenome assembly VOFH01 (sample SAMN12384727, study PRJNA508395) | human gut metagenome | isolation source: healthy gut G | host: Homo sapiens
CAGGTCGGCTGTGATGATCTGTTCCACCTGTTTTGCAATGCTCACCTGCGTTTCCGTAAAATAGGCGCAGACCTGGGACGGAGGGATTTCCTTCTGCGCCATCAACAGCGAAAACAGCGCCAGGGGAATAGATCTTCATCTGCATTACAGCAAAGGGCATAGGCTCATGATACAGTGACCATAGTTTTTGAACAATTCTTCCATGTCTGGATCAATTTTGGAGATGTAGGTGCTTCCATTCCGGCAGTACCGCTCCACAACGCAGTGAAAGTCAAGCCCGAATTCCTCCAGAAGCCATGCGCTCTGCGCCGCAAGCGTATCAAGCTCTATAAAGAACTCCAGCCCCTCGTAGATGCGGCGTGGATAGACATACTGCCTTTGAGCAAAATGCTCTGTCAGAGATAGATCCCCCATCCGTCACATACACAAAATTTCCGTTATTCAGAATGATCTCACAGCGCCCAGTTACGCAGTAGTTCAGAAGCAGCGGGCCTTTTTCCCATCAGAGCCCTCTCCTCGCAAATCCGGTGCTGTCCAGAGCGGGCGTTTACTGAATATAGGCCAGCGTCAATCCCGGAAAAGCGGGAAAAATGTCACAGAGCCTTTCCATCCTTCCCATTTAGAAAAAAGTCCCGCGGTGTATTCTCTCCCGTTCGATAGATATTCCGGGAACTTCAACGCATTTTCGGATGATTTCATCAATGTTCATAGGTACACCTTTCCTCTTGGATACTCAAGAAACGGAATGTTTTTTATCCATTATAGGCTTGAAGAATTTCTCATTCGTCAACCTAAAAACTCGATGTTGATTGGAGCTAAAAAAGTTGTTCAGTTGTAGAAACGCCAGTCCGGGTATGGTATTCTATGACGAGGTTAGAATGAGCTAACCAAGAATGCGGAGGTGTTACTTATGAACAACAAGATTCAGGCAAAAGATTTGATCAGCCTTGGACTGTTTACGGTCCTGTATTTTGTCATCGGCTGCTGTGTCGCAATCCCCATCGGGTTTGTGCCAATTTTCCTTCCCGTCCTGGGGGCGCTATGGGCACTGATCACCGGCATCCCATTTCATGCTGTTCCTGACAAGGGTGAAAAAGTTCGGGATGGTCACCATTATGGGCATTTTGAGCGGCCTGCTGATGGGATTGACCGGCATGGGCTTCTGGGGCGTCCCCCCTGGGGGTTGTTTTGGACTGCTGGGTGATCTGATTTTTGAAATCCGGCGGCTATAAGAGCGCCAAGAAGAGCCTGCTGGGGTATGCGGTGTTCAGCCTCTGGATGGTGGGTACCTATATCCCCATGTATTTTATGGTGGAAGACTCCTGGGCGAGCTTTGCGGCCAGCTTCGGAGCAGGAATATGCGGATCAGGTAATGGCTGTCATGCCAATGTGGAGTATAATTCTGGTAATTGCAGGAATCTTTGTATTCGCCATTTTCGGTGGACTGCTGGGCAAGGCCTCTCCTGAAAAAGCACTTTGCCAAGGCGGGCATTGCGTAATGAGCAGCGCATCATACCCCACAGTAACAGCAAGCAAGAAAAGCATCCAACTGGACCCGCGCACCAAGCTGCTTCTTCTGCTGACCATCACCACCCTGATGTTCAGTACCAGCAATGAAGGGGATCATGAACTTGGTAAAGCCGCTTTTGAGCCTTGTCCCATTTATCCTGATCCTCTCCGAGCGACGCTTTCAGACGGCGGCAAAGTACCTGATTTTGTACGCGGCCTGCTTTGCGCTGGAGCGGGTGGCGCTGATTTGGGCGAGCGGGCTCCCCTCCTTTGTCCTGCTGGCGGTCACATCCATCATGACCCGCTTTGCACCCGGTATCATGATGGGCGCCTATCTGATTGCGTCCACATCGGTGAGCGAATTCATTGGAGCCATGGAGCGGATGCACCTGACGGAGAAGATCGTGATCCCGCTGTCGGTGATTTTCCGCTTCTTTCCCACCGTCAGCGAGGTATCAGGCCATCCGGGACGCTATGAAGATGCGCGGGATACGCTTCGGAGGAAAGAATCCGTTCTAATGGTCGAGTACCGGCTGGTACCGCTTATTGTATCCGTGGTCAAAATCGGGGATGAACTTTCCGCTGCCGCCTTAACGCGGGGTCTTGGGGCTCCAGGAAGGCGTACCAACTTGTGCCGGATTGGGTTTCATGTACAGGATCTTATGGCGGCGCTGTTCTGCGTCGCCTGCTTCGCTCTGTTTCTGCTCCGGCCGCAGATCGCTTTTGGGGAGGTGTCAGAGGATGATTCAGATTGACCATGCGACCTTCTCTTATGGAGAAGAAACGGAGCATACCGGTGGTGTTCGGGACATTGAGCTTCAGATCAAGCGCGGCGAATTTGCCGTGCTCTGCGGCGAGAGCGGCTGCGGAAAAACCACGATCACACGCCTGATCAACGGCCTGATCCCCATTATTACGAAGGGAAGATGAGCGGCGGCGTGTGGGTCAACGGGGCTGAAGTGTCAAAACAACCGCTCTATGATACGGCGAAAATCGTGGGCAGCGTGTTCCAAAACCCGCGTTCCCAGTTTTTAATGTAGATACAACCAGCGAGATCACCTTTGGCTGTGAAAATCTGGGCCAGCCGGCAGAAACAATCCGGGCGCGGCTGGAGAGGACGGTCCGTGATTTCCGATTGGAAAAGCTGATGGACCGGAATATCTTCCACCTCTCCGGAGGAGAAGAAACAAAAATTGCCTGCGCCGGCGTGTCGATCATGGAGCCGGAGGTACTGGTACTGGATGAGCCATCCTCCAATCTGGATGCGGCATCCATTTCCGACCTGCGGAAAACCCTGGCTTTCTGGAAAGGCCAAAGGAAAACCATCGTCGTATCGGAACACAGGCTCTATTATCTCCGTGGTCTGGCGGATCGTTTTATTTATATGGAGGGCGGCAAAATCACACGGGAATATACTGCGGAGGAATTTAATGGCCTGTCGGAGCAAGCCCGGACGGAAATGGGGCTGCACTTTCGCCCTGGAACAATTACAACCGCCGCAAACACCGCAATGCACAGGGACGGAACTGGAGCTGAAGCAGTTCCGCTTTGCGTATCCCCATGGATCGGCAATCCTGCACATACAGGATTGCACGATTCCGGCCGGCCGCATTGTAGGCATCATTGGTAATAACGGGGGCTGGCAAGTCCACCTTTTCACGGTGCTTCTGCGGGCTGGAGAAGCGATGCGGCGAGGTAATCTGGAACGGCAGGCGATACCGTTCGAAAGATCGGCTGAACACCTGCTATATGGTCATGCAGGAGGTAAACCATCAGCTCTTTACAGAAACAGTCCTGGACGAAGTGTTGATCAGCATGGAGGAGCCGGATACAAAACAAGCAGAGGAAATCCTGACCCGGCTGGATCTCCTCCCATTCAGAGACAGGCACCCCATGTCGCTTTCCAGCGGGCAGAAACAGAGGGTGGCCATCGCATCCGCCATTGCGTCAAAGCGGTCTATTCTCTTTTTGACGAACCCACCAGCGGCCTTGATTACCGGCACATGAAAGAGGTCGCCGCTGTTTTGCGGCAGCTCAGCACTGGAAGGCGTCACTGTTTATGTGATCACACACGATCTGGAACTGCTGCTGGACTGCTGCACGGACATCATCCATTTCGCCCAGGGAAACATTGCCGGCCAATATCCTATGGATGCGGGCGGCCTTTCAAGGGTCTGCGCTTATTTTATGGGAAGCGGCGCCTAAAGTGTGGACAGCTTCTGTGCGCGCCGGTACTCCAACGGGGACATGCCGAATTGCTTCTTGAATACCGCTGCAAACTTTCCCTGATTGGAATAGCCAATCTGCTCCGCGATTTCCGCAATGGGGCGGCTGGTGTTCGCTAAAATTCAGCGGCGGCTTTCATACGGACCTCCCGCAGATAGGTGGAGATGTTCTGGCCGTACACCCCACGGAAGTAGTTTTTCAAACTGGTTTCTCCAACGGAGAATTTTTCCGCCAGCAGACGCACGGGGATATGTTTCCGGAGATCTGCGGTGAGGATTTGTTCTGCTTTTTGGCGATCCCCACCTGAAGTTCCGTATAAAAGCCGCAGGTTTTGAAGGGCGCGGCTCTGTATGGAGTAGTTCGTAAATCAGTTCCAGCGTATAGATGCGCAGATAAAAGAGAGACGGCTGCTCCGACAGTGCCCAGAGTTTGCGGAAAACAGCGGTAAGTGTGCTGTCCGCCTCGTTGATATAGGTCTTTTGCCTGCGGCAATAGTTCTCACGCAGCAGAGTAAAATCCAGCTCAAAAGCGGACATCAGTTCCTGGGCGTGATGAGAGAGCTGTTCTATATCAAAATAGATTTTAATGCCCTGATAAAGCCTTGTTGGGAAAATATAGCCGTCCTGGGCCGTCTGCTCACTGACGGCAAAATCATTTTCCTTCAGGTATATGTAGGCTCCGTCATCCAGAAGAAGCTCACTTCTTCCTGCAACGCAGTAATTGATCAGCAGGGGCCGCAGCTTTGAATTTTCCTCATGTTAGGAGGTTTCGCAATGAATAACAAATTGCAAGGAAAGGACTTAATCAACATCGGTATTTTTACGGCGATTTACTTTATCGTCATTTTCGCTGCGGCGTCCATCGGTTTTATCCCGATTTTCATTCCGCTTATCAGCGTGATCGTGCCGCTTGTGGGCGGTATTCCGATGATGTTGTTCTTCTCCAAAATTAAGAAATTCGGTATGCTTACCATCTGCGGAGTGCTGCTGGGTATCATTATGCTGCTGACCGGCATGGGCTGGTGGTGCATCCCTACCGGGCTGATCTTCGGGCTGATTTCCGATTTTATGATGAAAGCCTGTGACTACAAAAATGCCAAGCGCGAAGTGTTGATTCACGGCGTTTTTTCCATGTGGGTAATCGGCGCCTTTATTCCCATCGTTGTGACGCGTGACGCTTACTACCAGAGCCTGCTTCCCGGCTACGGTCAGGAATATGCCGACACGCTCATGGCCTATATGCCCAGACTGGATTTTGCCGGTACTGCTTATTGCTGCTTTCGTCAGTGGTCTTGTCGGTGGCCTGATTGGACGAAAGATTTTCAAAAAGCACTTTGAGCGGGCGGGAATTGTGTAATGAGCCGCGAACTTCTTGCAAGTCAAAAAAACAATAGCGGAATTTTATTAGACCCCCGGACAAAACTGGCGGTACTGATTACCATAGCTGTCTTTATTTTAGGCGGTTCGTATGAAGGTATCATGCAGTATTACATCATCGTGTTGGCGGCAATCCCGCTGTTACTTTTGTCAGCGGCCAGAAAATGGAAAGGTGCTGTTCTCTATATCCTGATTTTCGGGGGAAGTCTGTGCCTGGAAATGTTCGGCCTGTCCCGACTGACCGGCGTAGCAAACTACATCGCAGTAGCCGTCGTTGGTATTCTTCTGCGGTTCACCCCAGCGTGGTCATGGGATATTTTGTGGTAACTACAACCACGGTCAGCGAATTTGTTGCAGCGATGGAACGGCTCCACCTGCCGCAGCAGATCACCATTCCCATGTCCGTGATGTTCCGTTTCTTTCCCACGGTTGCGGAAGAATGGAGCGCCATTGGGGACGCCATGCGGATGCGTGGCGTCCGCTTTGGCGGTGGAAAAGCCAGTGCGATTTTAGAGTATCGGATTGTTCCCATGATGATCTGCTCCGTCAAAATCGGAGAGGAACTGTCCCAGGCAGCCCTTACGCGGGGATTGGGAGCCCGGTAAAACGGACGAATATCTGTAAGCTGGGTTTTCATGTGCAGGATGTTATTTTCCTACTGATCTGTCTGGGAGCATTTGCGGCGCAAATCTATGTGCTTGCCGCAAGGGGGTGAAGAAAATGATTGAATGTCAAGATGTGTCCTTTTCCTATCCGGCCAGCGCCCTTCCTGACAGTGAGAGGCAAACCGGTGGCGCTTTGAAACATATTTCCTGCACTATTGAGGACGGTTCTTTTGTCCTGCTCTGCGGGACTTCCGGCTGTGGAAAAACGACCATGACCCGGTTGTTTAACGGCTTGATCCCTCATTACCATGAGGGGACTTATACCGGCTCCGTCTATCTGGATGGAAAGGACACCCGTGACCTGTCACTGTTTGATATTTCTCTGAAAGTCGGCTCTGTATTTCAAAATCCGCGTTCTCAGTTTTTCAATGTGGACACGACCAGCGAACTGGCTTTCGGCCCGGAAAACCACGGGATGCCGGAAGATATCGTGCGCGACCGGGTAAAGTGTGTAGCTACACAACTAAAGCTGGAGCCGCTGCTTGATAGAAGTATTTTTTCTTTGTCCGGCGGTGAAAAGCAAAAAATCGCCTGCGGATCAGCAGCGGCGATTGCCCCGGATGTTTATGTGCTGGATGAGCCATCATCCAACCTTGACGCATACGCTATCGCTGATTTCCGGCAGCTTCTCTTTACTTTGAAATCGCAGGGAAAGACCATCATCATCTCTGAACATCGGCTGTATTATCTGTCCGGTCTCTTTGACCGTGTCCTGTACCTGAAAGATGGAGAAATCGAAGGTGATTATACAGCAGAGGAATTTTGCGGCCTGTCGGCAAAACAGCGCGATGATATGGGATTACGGCCCTTGACCTTGCGGGGCTTTCAGAGTTGAAGGCTCGCCGCAGAGAATGAACGAGGCGGTTTGGACGATAAAGAATGTGTCCTTCGCCTATAAGCATGAGCCGGAAACCTTGCATATAACGGAAACCTCTTTCCCATCCGGCAGCGCCACGGCCATCATCGGACATAATGGTGCGGGAAAATCCACCTTTGCTCGGTGCCTCTGCGGGTTGGAAAAGCACTTCAAGGGAACGGTGCAGGATCGGAGCAAGATTTATTCCAGGAAAGAACGATTGAAACTCTGCTATATGGTTATGCAGCACATGGGGGTATCTAAACCAAGCGTGTGTCACGCGGTATCTACCTTGAAAGAGGGTGGATTTCTCACCATGGACGGGGACTTCTTCCTCCGCCTGACCGATGTGGGCAGGGAGGTAGCCGAGCAGACCTATGAAAAACATTGCTTCTTCACACGCCTACTGGTAGAGGCAGGTGTCGATCCCAAAACAGCGGAATAGGACGCCTGCCGCATGGAGCATGTGATCAGCCCAGAAAGTTTTCAGAAGTTGGCCGAATTGTACCAGAAGGCCCACCCAAATACATGAGATCCAACCGGGGATGGGAGGCGGTTTGATGCGAAAAACAGATCCTGCTGATTGATGATGACTTGCCGCTCTGCTGGCAGCCCAGGACACGCTACTATTGACCGGGAAACCGATTCTTAGCCTATATATTTGAAAATGGCGAGTCAGATGTGAATGTAAATATAAATGATAAAGGCAGGCACGGAAAATACTACGGGGAGATCTTCCATGCCTGCTTTTTTCATAACCAATTTACCCGGACAACAGTTTATTCGGGCTCATTTTGTACCTATCTCTGGCAGGAGTTGGGTTATGGTTCCGTCTGCATGAGCGCCCCGACTGCTACCTCCACAACCGTGGAAAAGCGTAAATTTAGATAGCCGCTTGGCCGCAACTCCAGTTCCCGCGTTCTCGTCCTTTTCATAGTTAGCATCATCGTCTGGGCAGTCCGTGAGAATATGGGTTCTCCACAACAGCGGTTGGTAATCGAAACCGCTTTGCCGGATCTGTTCATACTCGGATCTGGTATATGAATTGATTCGTACACAAAGGCGAGATTTAGGGACTCAACAAAGCCGCCCATCATAACTTCATAGACCGGCTCAGGCGGGTCATGCTTCCAGATATAACGCCATTCGTCGGTAATATCCTCTTCATTGATCCATTCCAATATTTCAATACGGTAGCACGGCTGCTCTGAGAAAAACCCGTCCATCAGACACCTGCACTCCTCCCATCAATCTTTCACCCTGGCATCCTGAAAACAAAACTGGAAACATCTAAACCGGAACCTTATCGATAGCGGGATCATAGATGAGCGCTCCGCATTTCCTGCAGTACAACCTGCAGCGCGACTTACGGAGCGGCGTTTTTGTTCGCAGATGATACATTGGATTTTGAGCAGCGGCTTTGTATAATCTTCAAATGGAGCCAGCTGCTTATGCGTCCTGAGATATTGCTTTATTCGTCTTTGCTCCTTGCACTCCCCCACAGATCTTCTGATAAGGCTCCGCAATAAAAAAACCTTCTTGCACTTCGGGCAGCATTTCAGGCTCATCCTGTACATGACAATCACCGATGCGATTATATAGAAAGACCGGCAGAAAATCAAGATTTCTTCCTGCTCAACGTGTCCACCGCAATTTTTTCTTGCATCTCGTGCATGTAAGAGGCTCCCGGACACCTGTCAAGAGGCGGTGTGAACCCATGGCATAAATGGAATCTTTTATGAAGGAAATTTATTGGACGTATTTTGCACAGCGATGCTATAATCCATCTATTAGAATTTTCAAGTGGATAAGGAGACCTTTATGAAAAAGAAAAAATCTTGTTGGCCGTGGCGCTTTTTTTCTGCTTGCCGTGGCGCTTTTTCTGCTTATCGTAGTGGCTGGCGGAACATTTGTGTATTGGAGGGCTGTGGCGGACCTGACTCCGGATCCAGCCGAACCATTTACAGTGGTGAACGCAGACCTGACTTACGACGGCGTATATATCGACCTCATTGAGCAGGCCATGATTGATGCGAAATCGGAAGAACAGCAGGGCGGCTCCAATCCCGATAATTTAGAGCTCCATGTGGTCAAATACAATTCGGAGACCGGATATGTGGACGGGATCACCGCGACCAGCGCCGGGATCACGGACCGGCAGCTCAGTTTTGTGTATGGGGGCGTCCAGCTTGATCTGCACTTTGTAAACGACGTTCTGATCGGCTGTCGAAAGACCTATGAACAAGAGCTGTTGGATCGGCTGGAAGGCCAGACGTTGGAATCCTGCACCGCTGAGGAGCGGGAGGCAGCGGAAAAGGGTGCTTTGGAAGTCATTTTGAATAACGACTCCTGGGAAACAGACGAGGACTATTTGAAGCTGGTACTGGCCGACTACACGGAGCAGGTGCTGGAATATCAAAGTGAGCATCCGGGGCTACTAGTTCCCAAAATGATTAGAGATTTGTGACTGAGCGGGAGTGAGAGCCGTTTATGATGACAAAAGAGCGCGTAATCGTTTCTGCATATACCAGCATCTGGATGTGTGACATGTATTTGATAGAAGCATATGTCCAAGAGAAGCTCGGCCGGCCGGTTCTCTCCAACGAATGGGGGATCAGCGTTTCCACGAGATTGTACAAGCTTATGGTCGCAGAGGACTTTTTAATGCTCTGTGAGTAGCTGTGATTATTTTCCATCAAAAGAGAGGGAGCGGGACACCGTATGCGAAGCGGACTGAGCCATTGACTGAAACAAGAGATCCAGCAAGGGGAAGCCCCTGCTGGATTTTTTATATCCACCGGCTTGACACCAATATGGACACATATCTGGTACCTGCATATACATAAACGGCTGACGCGGAGAAGGCGTCAGCCGTTCAATATTTTCGGATTACATTTCAAGACCGAGTTTTTCTGCGATTTCCTCTGGAGAGAGGCCAGAGGCTTTTGCTTTTTCCATTACAGTTTTCATGGTAACAGGATGGAGCAACTTTTGCTTTTGGGCCTCCAGAACTTTAATATCAGCTTTCTTTTTGGAGATTTTTTCATCGATGATTGCGATGCGTTCTTCTACAGTACGAGCAGCCATAAGAGGTACATCCTTTCGTGATCAGAAGATATGTTTATGATAATGCGGCAAAGATCCTTTGTCAATCAAATTTCCTCAAAATATGGTAAGTTCGAGTTGCCTCATGCACCCAAGAAACCCTTCCGCAAAAAACGCAGTTATCTTTGATGGGTAATTGCGTTTTTGAGCGGGCAGAGATTTACAGCAGATAAAAGGAAAGGTATGTGATTGACGCTCCACAGTTTGCGTGTTATACTTCGGTTAGCCATAGCAAACTACATAGAAGCGCTAATAATTTACAATCAGGGAAATGGAGGAACGATAGGCGTTTAGGCTCTTTTCAGCTTCCCAATGATGCAAGTCTGTCCTATGCGGAATATGGGACATCAACGGGCAAGCCGGTACTCTTGCTTCACGGCTTGGTGGGAAGCATATGTTCAGAGGGAATGGAGGGGTCTCTTTGCGGACTGCCCATGAGGGTAATCGCTCTTGCCCGCCCTGGTTATGGAGACTCCGACTACTTCGATATGGACTGCGTAGCCGACTGGGGCCGGCTGCTGACTGAATTTGGGATCACCTGGGTCTCCAGAGCTTTGACATCGTGGGCATCTCCGCCGGCGCACCTTATGCGTATAGTCTGGCGGCCCTCTACCCTGATCGAATCGGTACTGTCTATATCAACAGCGGCATACCTGCGGTCTGCTTCCCAAATATTCTGGCGCAATATCCGGCTCAGGAGGCGGCGCTCTATCATGCGTTCCGCGGCATGTCACGGCAAGAGGTGGGGCAGGCTTTATATGACAGTTATCTTCCCCTCTTTCCCGAGGCGGCCTTGCAAGGGCGAGGACTTCCGGGACTCTATGGGCGGCGATCTCCGGAATATCGGTCAGGAAGCTAAACTACAGGAAGCACCTTGGGATTTGAGTTATCTGAGGTGCGATGTCCGGTAGTATTACTTCATGGGACAGCTGATTCGAGGTGCCTTATGGCGCCATGGTGGAGACCGTCAAAGGCTTCCCCATGCCCGCATCATCAAACTGGAGGGGAAGAACACGCATCTCCCGCAATCACGGACAGATTGATGGCGGAATTGCTCCAGTCGGACAATGTATAAAAGGAGAGAAAGTTGATATGAGCATTCGATACAAACTGGCTTCTGCAGCGCTCCGGGCCGCCGGGACGAAAAAGCTGTTCGCTGCCGGAGGAAGAACTGCTGGAGAAAGTGCGCGGGATGAAACCGCAGACGGCAGTTCCAGATGCCAAAAAGATCATAAAGCAGTCTACGGTGATCGATTGATCCTGGGGCAATATCACTGCCTTACCATTCAATTGGGACAAAAGAGGACAAAAAGGCGATCCTGTACTTGTTCGGAGGTGGGATGATCGTCGGTCCTGACCAGGGCGATATTAAGACAGCGCGGGATTTTGCTGTCCGTAGCGGCTCCGACTGCTGGTTCCCATACTATCCGCTCTGTACAGACCACTGTATCACAGAAACCTATGAGATGGTGCTTCAATGCTACCGGGAGATGGCAGAGTGCTACGGGCGGAGCACATCTCGCTGGTGGGCTTTTCCTCCGGCGGCGCACTGGCTGTCGGGCTTCCGCTTCACCTCAATGCGCTGAACAGGCCGACGGGGATGCCCCGACAGGTTATCGCGGTGTCGCCCGGCAGTATTCCCAGTTCTCAAAAGGAGCGGGCGGAGATGCAGGCGTTGAACAGCCGCGACGTGATGGTGGATGCCGCCTTTATGGAGACGGATCGGAAGATTATGACAAAGGGACAGCCGGTACCTGTCTATATGCTCTCTGGTCCCAAGGGGGATTTTACCGGCTTGCCGCCGGTTCACTTCTACTATGGTGGGGATGAAGTTCTCTCTGTAGTGGCGGAGTCTTTTGCCGATGCCTGCAAAGCGGCGAATGTCCCCTACACCATGACCATCGCCCGGGAATGTGCCACTGCTATGCAATGGTGGAGTGGTTTCCAGAGGGGCGTCAGGCCCGCGAAGAAATTATAGGGCTATTGCGCTGAGAAGGGACACCATGCCTCCATTTGTTTTTTGCATACAGGACTGCTATTATATTCGGGCCGCCTATCAAAATCCCCTGTCCGCACCGGCACTTCGCCGCCCATGTTTTGATCGGGCTGGATGGGCCTTTCATCACCGAGATAGACGGAAAACACATGCAGGCCACAGGCATTGCCATTGCCTCCAATGTCGTCCATACAGTCCGTACAGACGCCGACCTCCTTGTGATTTTCATCGATGAACTGACCCCCATGGCCCGATTCGTCAAGTACGTGCTCCTGCAGGGAATGTCTTGCCGTTCCTTGGGAAAGGAAACTGCGGCTGCAGTCAGCGGTTTATGGCAGAATGTCCGCACAGAGGAGGAGGCTGTACGGGCGGCGAAGGGTACCGGGAATCTGCTGGGTCTGGAGAAACTGGTGCCGCCAGAGGAGGACAACCGAGTGCTGGCTGCCGCCGCCTATATGAAACGGGCTCAGGCACTGGAGGCGGTAACTATCCAGGAGGTGGCTCAAGCTGTTCATCTGTCACCCAGCCGTCTGACTCATCTGTTTCACCAGGAGACCGGGATCTCCCCGCGACTCTATCTGGCAAACCTGAAACTGGAACGGGCTTTTTACCGGATGCAGGAGGGATGACCCTCACAGAAGCCTGCATGGCCGCGGGCTTTGCCACACCTTCCCACATGGCAGATACCAGTCAAAATCTGCTGGGGCTCTCCATGTCCTATGTAAAGGAGATTGTTTCGGGCTCCTACGATACCCTGGACCACAAAACAGCAGATAGACAGAAGTACCCTGCGGACCTGCTGTGATACAATGCCCCCATCTGATCCAAGAAAGGGGTATTTTCATGTCAAACGAATTCCTCAGCGGCAGTTATCAGTTCAATAACAGTCCGCTCTATAACTTTCAACTCAATCGGGTTGTCCTGTGGAACCACGGAGATCCGGCAGAGGTGGCGGCCAGGGAAAGGAGATCACAGATTTTGCATCCTGGGGCGAGTGTTAAAGGTTATCCTATCAGGCAGAACGGCGGAAGGACTGGGCCGCGGCGGCGGGTTACCTCCGTATGGCAGAGTTTTTTATGGTGCCGGACACGCCGGAGAGCCGAGATGTCTATGACCGGGCCCAGGAACTGTTCTATGCCAATTTTGCCCACCTTTTCAGCCCCCAGGGCGGCCCCATTCACCGGGATGAGGTTCCCTATGAAAGCGGCACACTCCCATGCTGGCGGATCACGCCCTCCGGAGACAAGCGGGGACTATCCTGTTCCATGGCGGCAACGACTCGCTTCTGGAGGAATTCACAGACCTCCTGCTCTATCTGGCCCGGGGTGGCTATGAAATTCTGGCCTTTGAGGGTCCCGGCCAGGGAGCGGCCCTGCGGAAATCCGGCCTGACCTTCACGCCGGAGTGGGAGAAGCCGGTGGGCGCGGTATTGGACTTTTACGGTGCGGAGGATGTCACCATTGTGGGCGTCTCCCTAGGCGGCGAACTCGCCATGCGGGCGGCTGCTATGGAACCGCGTATCCGGAGAGTTGTTGCCTGGTGCGTGCTGCCCAGCATCTATGGCGCGTTGATGGCGGACAAGCCGGCAGAAATCCGTACAACACTGGAACAGTTGCTGTCTGAAAAACAGCGTGAGAAGGTCCTTGCCCTTTATACAGGGCTCTCCGAGCAAAATCCACTCTTCCGCTGGTCTATCCAGCACGCGAACTATGCCTACGGGACGGCGGATGTCTACGAGTATTTGCAAAGGGCTAAGGCATTTACCATTGAGCCTGTGGCCGACCAGATTACACAGGATGTATTGCTCATTAGCGCCAGAGAAGATCTGATGGTTGGCTTTGATCTCTATAAAGAAGAAATTGACCTGCTGAAAAGCGCTCGCACACTGGAGTTCGCAGTGCCCGGCGCAGCCATCCACGGCCAAGCCCACTGCAATATGGGAAATCCTCAATATATCCTAGACCTGATCCTGAATTGGAATAACCGGTTGTTACAATAACGGCTGATTTATAAAACCGCGGCTGTCTCAGATGGCTGCGGTTTTTTGTATATCAGGCATGAGGTTTATAAAATAAAGACCATTTTCAGAAAAATATTCTTTATTCTGTTGACAACTGCATCCATGTCTGCTATTCTTGTTTTGCGACCAAATATAAAATAACAGTCGCAAAGGAGGGGCACAATGTCACCTAAAATTTTCAGTATCACCGATAGGGAGGAGCTGCGTGTCAAAATGCTGGACGCGGGCTTCGAGCTTATCAAGCAGTATGGCATGACCCACGCCTCGGTGGAGAAGATCACCCAAGCCGCCGGGCTGGGCAAGAGCACCTTTACAACTTCTTTTCCTCCAAGGAGGAATTTGTCACCGGCATCATGGGTACCAACGGGACCGGGTGAAGCAGCATTTTGAAACCCTTCTGAACGGCCGGGAAAAGATGACCGCCGCCGAGGGAAAAGAGTATCTGAAACTGATTGTGTTCAGCCAAAACAGTATCTACCAGTACCTAACTGTGGAGGATATGGAAAAACTCCGCCGTGCATCCTCACCGGAATGCGTGACCCCGGATGATGCCGACTATGACCAGCGGGAGGCCCAAATCCTGCACGGCCTGCTGGATCACATGGAGGGAGTGCGGCAGGATGTGGACCTCCATGTAGCAGCCAATCTCATCAAAATCATGGCTATGGCTAAGGTCAACCGGGAGTCCCTGCACACCGACGCCCTGGACCGCACGCTGGAGCGGATCTACGAACTGTTGTTTTCTTTGATTTTCAAGGAGGACGCCTGAGCGCGTCTTTCTTTTCAGCGGAAGTTAGTTATTGCTAATCGAGGAGCGACCCATATGAAAGAAAAAACGAAAAAAGAAAAACAGGGCCATGCCCGCCTGTTTGAGCTGGCCGGTGCGCGAAAAACAAGCTGACGCTGGCCTGCCTTTTGTCTGTCCTCTCCTCCGCGGCGCGGATTGTGCCGTTTTTCACCATCTACGGCGTGGTGGTGGAGCTGCTGGCCCATTACACGGCTCCGGCGGAGGCAGACCAAGGGAAAATTCTTGCCCTCTGTGCCATTACCTTCGGCGCGGCGCTGGTCTATGGCGTCTGCGCTTACGCTTCCTCAGCAATTTCCCATACGGCGGCCTATGAGATCATTTATGAACTGCGCCTCCAGCTGATGGAAAAGCTCTCCCGTATCTCCTCCGGCTACTTTTACCGGCACCACCCAGGGGCCATCAAAAGATTGTCTCCGATGACTCCGACCAGATTGAAGCGTTCCTGGCCCACCATCTATGCGAGATCGCCGCGGCGATAGCCACGCCGGTGTTCACCCTGCTGTACCTGTTTTTCATGGATTGGAGGCTGGCGCTGGTGACGCTGCTGCCCATCTGCATCTCCCTCTGGATGCTGTCCTCCTGTCTCAGACAGCCGGACAAGGCGGCCCTTCAAGCAGAACTTCACGATGCCCAGGAGCGGATGCAGGGCACCGTGGTAGAGTACATCCACGGCATGAGTGTGGTGAAGGTGTTCACCGGACCCTCAGCGCCTTCCCGCCGGTACGAGGGCGACCTGAATCACTTCACCGATGTGGTGGAGCGGACGGCACGGGCCAACGCCAGGCCCATGGGCGCCTATTATGCCTTTTTCGGGGCGCAGCTTTTGTTCCTGCTTCCGGCGGCCCTGCTGCTCATCCCCACGGCAGACAGCTATCTGGATTTCCTGCCCGTCATTCTGCTGTTCTTTCTGGTGGGCGGCGGATTGAAGGAGCCGCTGGAAAACATGATGCAGATGGTGATCCTCTCCAGCCGCATCCTGGAGGGCGTCCGCCGCATGGACAACATCCTCCGTCAGCCGGAGCCGGATCAGGAGGGAACCGGAAATCCAACTGCCTTCGATGTGGAATTTTCCAATGTGGAGTTTGCCTATACCAAAGGCATCCCGGTGGTGGATCATGTCTCTTTCCGTCTCCCCAAGGAACGGTGACAGGGTTGGTCGGCCCCTCCGGCGGCGGGAAGTCCACTCTCGCCCAGCTTCTTCTGCGCTTTTATGAGCCCCAGGCGGAAGCATCCGAATCGGAGGGGTGGACATCCGGGACATCCCACCGGACCGGCTGGCCGACCTGGTGGCCTATGTGTTTCAGGACTCCGTGCTGTTCACCGACACCATTGAGAACAATATCCGTATGGGCAACACCGCAGCCACCATGGCGGAGGTAGAACAGGCGGCAAAGAACGCAGGCATCCACGAGGTGATCCAGGCGCTTCCCAAAGGCTATCAGACTGTGGTGGGCCGGGACAACGCCTATCTCTCCGGCGGAGAGAAGCAGCGCCTGCCATCGCCCGGGTCTTTCTGAAGGACGCGCCCATTGTCATTCTGGACGAGGCAACCGCCACGCCGACGCTGAGAACAGGCCAAGATCCAGGCCGCCTTTGCAAAGTTGGCGCGGAACAAGACCGTACTGATGATTGCACACCGGCTGAAAACCGTGGAGCGGGCGGATCAGCTCCTGGTCATGGAGCAGGGGGGCGGCTGGTGGGCGCCGGCACCCACGAAAACTGTTGGATTCCTGTGCGACCTATCAAAAGCTGGTGGAGGCCAATCAGCGGCGGGACCGCTGAGTATCGGGAAAGGAGTGGTACGGGCATGAAAATCAAAGAATGGTTTCAGATGATGACCCTGGGCCAGCCGTATAAATATCTGGGCTCATGCTCTGGTGTCTGTTTGACAGTATTGTGATGTCCATTCCCTACGGCCTGATGCTGGGGGCGGTCTACTATCTGCTGGCCCCCTGGCCCAGCCGGGGACGGCTCTTCCGACAACCGCCCTCTGGCTTTTGGTGGGAGGTTTCCTGCCCAGTTGATCGCCTACTTCTTTATCCGGCAGAAAACCTACATCGACGCCAGCACCGGCTATGCCGGCATCATCAAGGACTCTCAGATCACCCTGGGCGAACACCTGCGGCAGCTCTCCATGGGCTTTACTCCGCCCGTGACGCAGGAGACCTGTCCACTGTCCTGCTGCGGGACTATCAGACGGTGGGAGACCTGTCCCAGCAGATGCTCCCCCAGGTGGCGGTCATCCTGATCCGCTTCGTTCTGGCCGCTGTGCTGTTGGCGGCGTTTGACTGGCGGATGACGCTGGCCGTCTTTCTGGTCATCCCGCTGGCGCTCCCGTTCGCGTTCCTGAGCCTGCGCCGGATGGGACGAATCAGCGCGGATCTGCAAAATGCCCAGCGGGAAGTGGCGTCCGGAATCCTGGAATATGTCAGCGGCATCCAGACCCTGCGGGCCTTCCATATGGCGGGCGCCCAGTTCCAGAGCCTGAAGCGTTCCTTTGAGCGGGAGCGCAGCGCAGCCATCCACATGGAGACAGGGGCGGCGGCTCCGGTGAGTATGCTGGGTCGGTTTGTCCTCAGTTGCGGTATCGGCCTCGTGATGCTGACGGGGGCGTTTCTGCTGACCCGCGGGGAGTTGGAGCCCTTCTATTATCTGGCGTTTTTGATCCTGACACTCACTATCTACGAGCCGGTGCTGACCCTGTTTACCTTTATTGCGGACTTCTCCCGCACCCGCCGCAGCGGGGAGCGCATCCAGGCGCTGTTCCAGGAGAGGCCTCTGCCGGAGCCGGAGGTCAGCCAGACCCCACAGGGGACGGATATTACCTTCGAGCATGTCTCATTTGCCTACGGGGAAAAAAGAAGTGCTCCATGACATTTCCCTCCAGTTCCCGGCCCGGAGCGTTACTGCCCTGGTGGGGCCCTCCGGCTCCGGCAAGTCCACTGTCACCCGGCTGGCCGCCCGATTCTGGGATGTGACCGGGGGCGCTGTGCGGCTGGGCGGCGTGGATGTGCGGGATATGAGAACGGACGAGATACTGGGACGGATCAGCGTGGTCTTTCAGGATGTCTACCTCTTTCACGATTCAATAGAGGCCAACATCCGTATGGGAAAGCCGGATGCCACCATGGAGGAGATCATGGAAGCGGCGAAAGCGGCGGCCTGCCACGACTTCATCATGGCTTTGCCCGATGGCTACCAAACCATCGTGGGAGAGGGCGGCTCTACACTCTCCGGCGGTGAGAAGCAACGCATTTCGATTGCAAGGGCGCTTTTTGAAGGATGCGCCCATCGTCCTGCTGGACGAGGCAACCGCATCCCTCGACCCTGAGAATGAGGTATTGATCCAGCAGGCGATCTCCGCTCTGGTAGCGGAAAAGACGGTCATCGTCATTGCCCACCGGCTTCAGTCCATTATGAGCGCGGACAACATCATTGTGCTGGAGGACGGCTGGGTGGCCGAGTCGGGGAACTCATGAACAGCTTCTGGCCCGGGGCGGCATTTATGCGAATCTCTGGGCGGAACAGAGCCGGGCTGGCATCTGGCGGCTATAAGAATAAAAATATCTGTAGAAATAAAATTGTCCTGCCAAGGCAGGGCAATTTTATTAAGTGAAGGACATATGGTTTACTTGGTAAGACGAGCCGCCATAGCCAAAAGCATCTACAGAGCCGCATTGACAAACTACATACTTTATGATAATATATCAATGATATATAGCGGCGATATATTGAAAAGAGTTGGTTTCAATATGACTAAGTACACAGAAACACAACGCAAAAATCCTTGAAGTAGGAAAAGAAGAATTTTTAGCGAAAGGCTTCAAAGATGCCTCTCTTCGTGGAATTGTCAAGGCGGCCGGTTTTACCCAAGGTGCATTTTACGGCTACTATCCAGACAAGGCGGCTCTCTTTGATGCGTTGGTGTCCGAGGCCGCAGATACGCTGATGGAACAGTTCAAGGCGGCCCAGCGGGCGCATTATGATCTGATTACAGAGGAAAAAACAGCGCAGAGCCAGGAACTGTCGACCGATTATCTGAATTATTTTATCAATTACATTTATGACAATTTCGATGCATTCAAACTGGTGATATGCTGTTCTGAAGGGACTCGATACAGCAACTATGTACATGAACTTGTGGAACTTGAAGTTTCCCAGACGGAAAGTATTATCAGCAGCTCCGGCAGCTCGGCAAGGTAGAAGGCGTAGTCAATCACGATCTGCATCACATGATTACCAGTGCCTATTTTACGGCTGTTTTGAAACAGTCGTCCACGACATGAGCCGGGAACAGGCAATAGGGTATGTCAATGAACTGGCAGTCTTTTTTTAACTGTGGCTGGAGCGGCCTGTTAAGGCTCAAATGAGCCTTAACTTTTTACAGAAAAGTTAGCGATAACTAACCTTTGAAGAGGAGTTGTTATGAATACCCATATTATCTCCCGCAGCCGAAAATACGAACCCAATCACAGTTCTGATGCAGGGACAAAGCGACCAGCAGAGCATACAAAAAATACGGATTAGGCATTTGGCTGGCGGATGGAGGAAACTGTATGGATGACAAAAGTATAGAAAAGTTGCTGAAGAAAAGCAAACTGGCCTCAGCGTATGCGATGCTTCTCCAGAACTGAGGAGGGCGATTGCTATAGAGTATGGGAGGCTGTTAGGAGAAAACGATCTGTCTGATCCAATGCTGGCCGGGCATCTCAGGACTTCCATTCTTCCGGCCGTTGCATTCCACCGCTGTCTGCAAGAATATGGATATACCCAATCTGCCTCCCCCTCATGGCAATTCGTGCTGCGGTATTGAAAACTGCCAAACCCATGGCAAATATTTTTCAGGGGATGGGAAGACTGCCTCTCTTTTTCTCAATTTTCCGTATCATGTGCTCTATTTCCACGAAACACAGCTTTGGCCCGAAAGGATGGGTATTTGAGTGGAAACGGAATGATGCGTATGCAATCGAATGGGACTGCCGCTCCTGCCTGTATGTCGATGTGTTTCGCCGATACAGTGTGCCGGAGCTGGCACCCATTTTCTGCGAAAGTGATGATGTAATGTATGGGAACATCCCCGGTGTTCGATGGGGCAGGGACCAGACCATCGGCGGAGGAGATAAGGTATGCAATTTCTGCTTTATAACGAGAAAAGGAGGGCCTTCAAAATGAAACAGGCAAATAAATGGACGGTCAAGGATGTAATCACAACGGTGCTGCTGACCGTACTGCTCATTGTCATCCAGATGGTCGTCAACATGGTCTGCATGGTAAATGATTTCGTCAGCATGGTACTGTCGGTGGGCTTCACAATGCTGCTCTGCGCACCGGTTTATTTCCTGATGGTCAGCCGGATCCATAAGCGTTTTGTTTCCTTGATCTACATGACGATCCTAGGCTGCGTATTCCCTAATCATGGGCAACTGGTATCTGCTGCCCTATTACATCGTCGTCGGCCTCATCTGCGAGGCGATCCTTTGGAAAACGGCTGGGAGTCGAAGGGGAAAAATGACGGCTGCATGGACGATCTCAAGCCTTCTGTACAATGGAGTCAATCTTCTGCCCATCTGGTTCTTCTGGGACACTTATGAAGCCTTCGCCCTCTCCAGCGGCATGGAGCAAAGTTACATTGATTCCTTTGTCCGCTATTACACCTCAGCGGGATGGCTTGCGGCGATCATTCTCTTCACGGTTATCTGCGGCTTCCTCGGCAGTATGATTGGCGGCAAATTGATTCAGAAGCACTTCAAAAAGGCGGGCGTACTCTGATGCGGCGCAGCCACCTTTGCCGTCCTGACGAAATTATGGGCGCTACTCTGTGTGACTGTTGAGTATCTCTGACCTCCAACGCTGTACTGACCTGTACCTTGACCCTGCTCGGTTTTACATACCTGGGGTTTCAGCGAAATTGGCGGCTTCTGCGTTCTTTTGGGGTGTTTTATCTCCTGTTGGCAGTTCTCTTGTATCTAATTCGTTTCCACGGATTCCATATGGCGATCTTCTCCGGAATTCTATGTGCTGATGCTCTGGAACCTGTCTCCGGTTTTCCTTGCGGCCTGGGATCTCATTACCACGCCCCCCGGTGAGCTCGCGGCGTTTTTCTCCCGCATTCATATGCCCACGCCTGTGATCCTTGACTCTTAGTCGTATTCCGTTTTTTTTCCTACCATGAGGAGTGCGAAGTAAAGCGTGGGGCGCTCCATGCGCAACCGTGGGCTGACGGCTCCGGCGCAGCTTGTACGCCATCCGGCGGTATCCTGTGAGTATGTGCTTGTCCCCTACTTTTGCGATGCCTGCAGATTGCCGACCAGTTGGCGGTTTCTGCCGTGGCCAGGGGCGCGGAGTATCCGGGCAAGCGGGGCAGTTATTATGGGAAAAGACTCGGAGCGCCCGACTATATTTGGTCTGGCGTTTGACGGCCGCAACCACCGTGTTTCTCGCTGTAGGGGGTGTTCGCATATGATAAGTCTGGGGAATGTGACCTTCAATATGCGGGCTGCGAGGAGGGGGGTAAGGAATATAGAGACCTCACCATCCGCGACGGGGAATGTGTTGTATTGACCGGTCCTCCGGTGGAGGAAAGACAACGCTGACCAGACTGATCAACGGCCTTGCTCCCGCCTATTATCCGGGAAGCTGACGGAAGCCTCCGGCTTGATGAAACAGAGCTCACCACAATGCCAAGCTGGCGCATAGGCAGGAAATAGGAAGCGTGTTTCAGGACCCGAAAAGCCAGTTTTTCTCCTCAGAACTGGCGGGAGAGGTTGCCTTTGCCTGCGAGAACTGCGGTATGTCCACGGAAGAATACGGCGGCGCACCGATGAAGCCATTGTTGCGCTTGGACTGGAACGGCTGTCGGGAGCGGCCACTGGACGTTCTGTCCAGCGGGGAGAAGCAGCGGACGGCGATTGCGTCTGTTTACGCCTTGCGGCCTCGCGTTTATGTCTGCGACGAGCCCACGGCGAATTTAGACAATGAGGGGACTACACAGCTTGCGGAAATCCTGAGGAAGTTGAAGACGGAGGGCAATACGCTCGTGATTGCTGAACATCGTCTGGCTTGGCTTCAGGGGATTACCGACCGATATATCTACATTTCCGATGGTGCGATCCAGTGGGAAAAGACTGCGGCGCAGATGCAGGCGCTTACCTGGGAAGAACGCCAAACCTATGGGTTGCGGGAGAGCACCGAAGGAAAGTGGACACCGCCTGTACCTGTAAAACCGGAGCAGAATCCTATGCTCTCGGCGCTCCGCCTGTCCTGCAGGCGGAAGAAAAACTGGATTTTTTCAGAGCTGAATTTTTCACTGTACAGCGGACAAATCACTGCTTTGAATGGGAAAAATGGCGCAGGGAAGACCAGCTTGGCCATGGTGCTGACGGGACTTTGGAAACAGAGCTCTGGAGAAATCCAAATCGAGGGGAAACGCCTTGCGGCAGGAAAGCGCCGCAGAGCCGTATGGTACAACCCAACGATACGGGCACGCAATTTTTTACAAAACAGCGTCACGGAAGAACTGCTGCTTTATTCAGACTACGCTCCGGAACGGCTGGAGCGGGCCAGAACATTGCTGAAAAAGCTGGGCTTGTATGCGTACAAGGACACACACCCAGCCGCTCTTTCCGGCGGTCAGAAACAGCGGCTCTCCATCGCCTGCGGCATTTTGTCGGATCGTGGTATTCTTATCTTCGATGAGCCAACCAGCGGGCTTGATGGCGGCAATATGGGGATTGTCGCAGATGTGTTCCGTACAGAAGCGGAAGCCGGAAAACAATTCTTGTGATTACCCATGACAGGGAACTGATGCACCGTTGCTGCGATGATGTCGTTACGCTTGCATAGCATTTTCAAGGAGGACTACATGGAGAAAAAGATCTGCCACAGCGTCTGGGAGAGGACTATTTGGAGGCTGTATTGGTTCCAAAAAGAAAAAGGTATGGTGCGCTCTGTGGATGTGGCCCGGCATTGGGAGTTCCAAACCCAGCGTATGCCATGCGGTAGTTACCTTGAAAAAGGGCGGTTTTTCTCACTATGGATGAGGACCTCTTTCTCCGCTTGACCGATATAGGCCGAGAGGGCAGAGCAGACCTATGAAAAGCACTGCTTCTTCACCCATCTGCTGATGGAGGCTGGCGTGGAGCCAGAAATAGCGGAACAGGAAGCTTGCCGAATAGAGCATGTGATCAGCGAGGACAGTTTTCAGAAATTGGCCAACCTGTATCAGAGGAGACCTTCAAATGCAAGGTCAATAGAGGACGAGGGGGAAATTTGATGTGGAAACAGGTCCTTCTGATTGATGATGGATTGCTGTAATAGTATTTCTTCTTAAAAACCGCAGTTGCCCTAAATGGGTGCCTGCGGTTTTTTTCATCGGGTCTATCTGTCTGTGTATGGCGATGAGAACAAGACGCTTGACAGGCTGAACACTGCGTGCTATATTGTAAACATCGTTAGCGAACAACGATAACAAAGAAAGGAGGCAAGTATGCCGAAGGACAAGACGGAAACCCACGAACGGATCATACCGGCCGCCATGAAGATCTTTCTGGAAAGGCTTTGAAAAGGCCACCATGCGGAGATCGCGGAGGAGGCGGGCATCACCGCCGCCGGACTGTACCGCCACTTTGTAGACAAGGAGGCCATGTTCGCCGCCCTGGTGGAGCCGGTACTCTCTGAACTTCAGAAGTGGTGTGAGCGGACGCGGCAGGTGGACTATGACTTTCTGGAGCAGGGGCGACCTGGATGCCATGTGGGATTCAGGCAATGATTTGGGGCCTGGTGGTGGAACAGATCTATTCCCATTTCAACGAGTTCAAGCTGCTGCTTTGCTGTTCTGCCGGGACCAAGTACGCCTGGTTTCTCCACGATATTGTGGTTATGGGCAGCAGGAGACGCTGGCCTACATGGAGGAAGCGAAGAAGCATGGCGTCCCGGTAAAAGAAGTGGACCCCAAAGAACTCCATCTGCTTATGACCGCCTATACCAACGCCCTCTTTGAAGTGGTAGTCCATGACTTCACCAAGGAGGAGGCCCTGCACTACCTGGATACGATGCACCAGTTCTTCATTCCCGGCTGGCGGGCCATCCTGGGGGCCTTTGAACAGCCCTTTTTTCTACATTTGAGTTAGCGAAAAACTAACTAAAATCCACAACAGGAGGTGCGTATGTAAATGAAGCGTGTATGGACGGCCAGGAGCCTTGCTGCCGTGCTCGGCGGGTCCCTGCTCTATTTCCTGATCACGGTGCTGGTGATGATGTGTGGGTCATTTTCCCCCTTGTTCTGGGTCTTTCTCCCGGCCATCACCGCCGCCGCATCGGGGTGGCTGTATCTGTATCTGGCGGCCCGAACGCCCCGGTTTGGGGTACCGGTACTCATGAACTTAGTGGTGCTTCTGCTGTTCCTGGCGGCGGGTGAGCTGTCCGGCTGGATGGCGGTGAC